>Ga0067045_1027435_pt1 | contig 138622 bp, 128 predicted proteins | sample TerdegcTABiofilm_FD_59184 | JGI IMG/M metagenome (GOLD analysis project Ga0067045, IMG submission 59184) | Combined Assembly of (Gp0054472, Gp0054536) Wastewater bioreactor microbial communities from Singapore -Terephthalate degrading...
TAGCGGGAGGCGAATTCTACAGCGTTACACGCTGCTGTCAACACCTCTTTTTCTCCGCTTTCGACCGAGAAGATCGAAACGTTAATAGAGCCAAACAACACTGCTCTACCAACTCCTTCCAGGCTTCGATAAACTGAAGCAGGTCGCTGTCGAATCTTGCGTAACTCTTTGTTTACCAAGGAGTTTTCCGTTTCGACTGCGCCGGAAGTGGGGCGAATTATAGACGTCCAGGATTTGCCGTCAACCTTTAATTTCGCTTATCTATCCAATAGTTAGGATTGGCTAAAAAACAACCAACTTTCTTCTATATAGAGCCCTTAATGACGCTCTATATAGAAGAGATGACTCAGATAACCCCAGCTTCTTTTAAAGCAGCCACATTCGCCGGCATCAACCCCAGCACTTCCTGCAACACCCTGACCGTATGCTCACCCAATAAAGGAGGCGCGCTGCGGTATTCCACAGGGGTCTTGGATAACCGTATAGGACTGGCAACCTGAGGCACCATCCCCGCCAGTGCGTGAGGCAACTCAATCGCCAGCCCGCGCGCCTTGACCTGGGCATCCGCGAATACCTGCGCCAGATCATTGATCGGCCCGCACGGCACGCCGACTCGCTCCAGTTGCGACACCCATTCAGCCGTCGTCTTGAACACCGTCGCCTGGCGAATCAAGGGAATCAGTTCCGCGCGATTGGCCACCCGCACCTTGTTGGTCGCGAAACGCGGATCATCCGCCCACTGCGGCCGACCTGCCACCTGCGCAAACTTACGGAACTGCCCGTCATTCCCCACCGTCAGGATGAAGTCGCCATCGGCCGTGGGAAAATCCTGATAAGGCACGATATTCGGATGTGCATTGCCCAAGCGCTTTGGCGGCACGCCTGTCGTCAGGTAGTTCATCGCCTGGTTGGCCAGACAAGCCACCTGCACGTCTAGCAGCGCCATATCAATATGTTGCCCGCCGCCGTCACGCTCGCGATGAGCCAGCGCCGCCAGGATCGCCACCGTCGAATAGAGCCCCGTAAGGATGTCAGTCAACGCCACCCCCACTTTCACCGGGCCCGCCCCCTCATCTCCCTCCGGCCGCCCCGTCAGGCTCATGAGTCCGCCCAACCCCTGGATCATGAAGTCGTAGCCCGCACGGGCCGCATAAGGCCCCGTCTGGCCAAACCCCGTGATCGAGCAATAGATCAACGCCGGGTTGACCTCCTTCAGCGAGGCATAGTCCAACCCATACGCCGCCAGGCCGCCCACCTTGAAGTTCTCGATCAGGATGTCGGACTTGGCCGCCAGGTCACGCACCAGCTTCTGCCCCTCCGGCTGCGTGAAGTCGATGGTCACCGACTCTTTGTTGCGGTTGGCCGACAAGTAATACGCCGCCTCACTGGTGTTCTCGCCATACGCGTCCTTGAGGAAGGGAGGCCCCCAGGCACGCGTGTCGTCACCATTGCCCGGCCGCTCGACCTTGATCACTTCGGCCCCAAGGTCCGCGAGGATCTGCCCGGCCCAAGGGCCCGCCAGTACTCGCGACAAATCCAGTACCCGCAGATGCGAAAGCGCGCCCATGCCCGTGCTCCTATTAATAGAACGCCTGAAGACCGGTTTGCGCGCGCCCCAGAATCAAGGCGTGTACATCGTGGGTACCCTCATAGGTGTTCACCACTTCCAGGTTGACCAGGTGACGCGCCACCCCGAACTCGTCGGAGATACCGTTGCCGCCCAACATATCCCGCGCCATGCGTGCGATATCCAGCGACTTGCCGCAGGAATTGCGCTTCATGATCGACGTGATTTCCACCGCCGCAGTGCCTTCATCCTTCATCCGTCCCAGGCGCAGGCAGCCTTGCAAGGCCAGAGTGATCTCGGTCTGCATGTCCGCGAGCTTCTTCTGGATAAGCTGGGTCGCCGCCAATGGCCGACCGAACTGATGCCGATCAAGGGTGTATTGGCGAGCGGTATGCCAGCAGAACTCGGCAGCACCCAGCGCGCCCCAGGAGATCCCGTAACGAGCGGAGTTAAGGCAGGTGAAGGGGCCTTTCAAGCCACGCACATCCGGGAAGATGTTCTCGTCGGGCACGAACACGTTGTCCATGACGATCTCGCCGGTAATGGAAGCCCGCAGGCCGACCTTGCCGTGAATCGCCGGAGCGCTCAGACCTTTCCAGCCTTTCTCCAGGACAAAACCGCGGATATCGCCGGCATCGTCCTTGGCCCACACCACGAACACATCGGCGATCGGGCTGTTGGTGATCCACATCTTGGCGCCGGTCAGGCTGTAGCCGCCATCCACCTTGCGTGCCCGGGTAATCATCGCGCCCGGGTCGGAACCGTGGTTAGGCTCGGTCAGACCGAAGCAACCGATCCATTCACCCGACGCCAGTTTCGGCAGGTATTTCTGTTTTTGCGCTTCGGTGCCGAACTCATTGATCGGCACCATGACCAGTGACGACTGCACACTCATCATCGAGCGATAGCCGGAGTCGACTCGCTCGACCTCACGCGCAATCAACCCGTAGCTGACGTAATTCAGGCCACTGCCGCCGTACTGCTCGGGAATCATCGCGCCCAACAGGCCGGTTTCGCCCATCTCACGGAAGATCGCCGGGTCGGTCTTTTCATGGCGGAAGGCTTCGAGCACCCTTGGCGCCAACTTGTCCTGGGCGAATTGCTCAGCACTGTCGCGCACCATGCGCTCTTCTTCGGTGAGCTGTTGATCCAGCAGCAGTGGATCGATCCAGTTGAAGCTTGCCTTGCCAGCCATGAATAAGTCCTCGCAAAGAAATCAGAAGTCGTGGATGCAGACTAGGCTCGACAAGCGCAGAGGGCAAACGAGGTTTTTGCATAGGCTTGTGCTAATTTCTCACTCCGTAACGGCCGAGAAGGGCGCAAACGCGCCTTATAAGTGAGAACAAGGTACATGCGCAGAAAAATCCCCAGCACCACCGCCCTTGTCAGCTTTGAAGCTGCAGCCCGCCACGAGAGCTTTACCAAGGCGGCGCAGGAGCTTTCCATCACTCAGGGCGCCATTTGCCGACAGATCGCCAGCCTCGAGGAGTTTTTGAGTGTCGAACTGTTTCGACGCTCGCGGCGTGGGGTCAAGCTGACAGAAGCGGGCCTGTCGTATAGCCGTCGTGTCGCCACGCAATTGGACGCGGTGGAGCGCGACACCTTGTCCGTCATGGGACAGCAGGGCGCGAATGTCATCGAGCTGGCGGTGGTGCCAACCTTTGGCACCCAATGGCTGATCCCTCGCCTCAAGGACTTTCAGCGCCAGCACCCGGAAGTCACGGTCAACCTCACCAACCGCACGCGCCCCTTCCTGTTTGCCGACACCGAATTCGACGCCGCGATCTATTTCGGTGATGCCGACTGGTCCGGTACCGAATCCCACCGGCTGATGGGAGAAAACCCGGTCCCGGTGTGCAGCCCGCGCTTACTCGGCAGCCGCGCACACTTCAGCCCCCAGGAAATCGCAGAACTGCCGCTGCTGCAGCAGACCACGCGGCCCTATGCCTGGCGCCAGTGGTTCAACGCGCAACAACTGAACATACCCCGCGACATGACAGGCCCCCGCTACGAGCTATTCTCGATGTTGTCCCAGGCGGCCATGCATGACATGGGCATTGCGCTGATTCCACCGTTCCTCATCCAGCGCGAACTGAACGAGCACCAACTGGTGATCGCGAGCCCTGAAGCACTGAGCAGTTCGAAGGCGTATTACTTGATGATTCCTGACAGGAAAGTCGAATCGGCCTCCCTGCACGCCTTCAGGGACTGGCTGATCGACCAGTCCCAGCGCTATAGCCCAGTAATCTAAGGGCGGAGCGGCATTTGTTGACTATGTAGTCAGCTAAAATAGAATCCTACAGATATATATAAATGTCGCATTCCAGCAAACTGTACCTGTTCGGCGAAAATGAGGCTAAAAGCCATGATTCTCATGGTTTGTAGCAACTATTACCGGCTAATGCCCGACTATTCACAACGGCGAGGGCGAAACTACCAAAAAACCGAAATACACCTTTAACCGCTTGTATTTAAATAAGTTATCTCAAGGCATTGCGACAATCAGTCACAGGGTGACTTGTAGTTAATTTTTCGTCACCCGTCATAATCCCTTGAAGGCCGTAAAGTTCGCCTGCAAAATGCCGCGCCCCGCTGTCATTTCAGCGGGATCGTGCTGATCGGCCGCCCCAGATGCGCCACTCACGGTGCGCTGGCCTTTTTACAATAAGATCAAAAGCAAAAAGATCATGCAGGAGATTTCACGTGCACATTGGTGTTCCTCTCGAAACCCAGACCGGTGAAACGCGGGTGGCTGCCACCCCGGAAACCATCAAGAAGCTGATCGGCCAGGGCCATAAGGTCACTGTACAAAGCGGGGCGGGCATTAAAGCCAGCATCGTCGACAGTGCCTATGAAACGGCAGGTGCAACCATTGGCAGCGCCAGCGATGCATTTGGCGCGGAGCTGATCCTTAAAGTGGTTGCCCCCAGCGACAGCGAACTGACGCTGATCAAAAGCGGCACCGTGCTGGTGGGCATGCTCAATCCGTTCAGCAATGAAACCATCGCCAAGCTGGCCGAGCAGGGCATCACGGCCTTCGCGCTCGAAGCCGCGCCGCGGACTTCGCGGGCCCAGAGCCTGGACGTGCTGTCGTCCCAGGCCAACATCGCCGGTTACAAGGCCGTGTTGCTCGCCGCCCATCATTACCCACGCTTCATGCCGATGCTGATGACTGCCGCCGGTACGGTAAAAGCCGCACGCGTGTTGATCCTCGGCGCTGGCGTCGCGGGCCTGCAGGCCATCGCCACGGCGAAACGCCTGGGTGCAGTGATCGAAGCGTCTGACGTGCGCCCGGCCGTGAAGGAGCAGATCGAATCCCTCGGCGCCAAGTTCGTCGACGTGCCTTATGAGACCGACGAAGAGCGTGAATGCGCCGTCGGCGTCGGCGGTTACGCACGCCCGATGCCGACCAGCTGGATGCAACGCCAGGCCCTGGCGGTCCACGAACGCGCCAAGCAGGCCGACATCGTCATCACCACCGCCCTGATCCCGGGCCGCAAGGCTCCGACCCTGCTCAGCGCCGACACGGTTGCCCAGATGAAGCCGGGCTCAGTGGTGATCGACCTTGCCGCAGCCCAGGGCGGCAACTGCCCGCTGACCGTCGCCGACCAGGTGGTGGTGGAAAACGGCGTGATCATTTGCGGTCCGACCAACCTGGCGGGTGCCGTCGCCGCCGACGCATCGGCCCTGTATGCGCGCAACCTGCTGGACTTCCTGAAGCTGGTCTTCAACAAGGAAGGGCAGTTTGAAATCAACCTCGAAGACGACATCGTCGCCGCGTGCCTGATGTGCCGCGACGGCCAAGTCATCCGCAAAAACGCCTAAGCAGGGATTCAGACGATGGAAGAGCTTATCTCCCCCGGTATCTACAACCTGATCATCTTCGTGCTGGCGATTTATGTCGGTTACCACGTGGTCTGGAACGTTACCCCCGCACTGCACACGCCGTTGATGGCGGTGACCAACGCAATCTCGGCGATCGTGATCGTCGGCGCCATGCTGGCCGCTGCGTTGACCGTGACTCCGCTGGGCAAGACCATGGGCACCCTGGCCGTGGCCCTGGCGGCCGTCAACGTGTTCGGCGGCTTCCTGGTGACTCGCAGGATGCTTGAGATGTTCAAGAAGAAAGCCCCGAAAGTAAAAGAAGAGGCGCCGAAGTAATGAGCATGAATCTTGTCACGACGCTCTATCTGATCGCGTCGATCTGTTTCATCCAGGCCCTCAAAGGCCTGTCGCATCCGACCACTTCGCGGCGCGGCAACCTGTTCGGCATGCTCGGCATGGCGCTGGCGGTGCTCACCACCGTGGGCCTCATCTATAAGCTGGGCGCTGAGCTTGCCACTGCCGGCATCGGCTACGTGATCGTGGGCCTGCTGATCGGCGGCACCGCCGGCTCGATCATGGCCAAGCGCGTGGAAATGACCAAGATGCCGGAACTGGTCGCCTTCATGCACAGCATGATCGGCCTGGCCGCGGTGTTTATCGCCATTGCCGCCGTGGTCGAACCGCAATCCCTGGGCATCGTCAAACACCTGGGCGATGCGATCCCGGCCGGTAACCGCCTGGAACTGTTCCTCGGTGCCGCCATCGGCGCCATCACCTTCTCCGGTTCGGTGATCGCCTTCGGCAAGCTGTCGGGCAAGTACAAGTTCCGCCTGTTCCAAGGCGCACCGGTACAGTTCGGCGGCCAACACAAACTGAACCTGGTGCTCGGCCTGACTACATTGGGGCTCGGCCTGACCTTCATGTTCACCGGCAACCTCTCTGCCTTCGCGCTGATGCTGGCCCTGGCGTTCGTGCTGGGCGTGCTGATCATCATCCCGATCGGCGGCGCCGACATGCCGGTAGTGGTGTCGATGCTCAACAGCTACTCCGGCTGGGCTGCGGCAGGGATCGGCTTCTCGCTGAACAACTCGATGCTGATCATCGCCGGCTCGCTGGTGGGCTCCAGCGGTGCGATCCTGTCCTACATCATGTGCAAGGCGATGAACCGCTCCTTCTTCAACGTGCTGCTCGGCGGTTTCGGCAATGCGCCGGATGCCGGTGCGGCGGCCGGTTCGAAAGAAGCGCGCCCGGTGAAGTCCGGCTCGGCCGACGACGCCACGTTCCTGCTGACCAACGCCGATACCGTGATCATCGTGCCGGGCTATGGCCTGGCAGTGGCACGGGCACAGCATGCGCTGAAGGAACTGACCGAGAAGCTGACCCACCGTGGCGTGACCGTGAAGTACGCGATCCACCCGGTGGCCGGCCGCATGCCCGGACACATGAACGTATTGCTGGCCGAGGCCGAAGTGCCTTACGACCAGGTGTTCGAGATGGAAGACATCAACTCCGAATTCGGCCAGGCTGACGTAGTACTGGTGCTCGGCGCGAACGACGTGGTCAACCCAGCCGCCAAGAACGATCCGAACTCGCCGATTGCCGGCATGCCGATCCTCGAAGCGTTCAAGGCCAAGACCATCATCGTCAACAAGCGCTCGATGGCCAGCGGCTATGCCGGCCTGGACAACGAGCTGTTCTACCTGGACAAAACCATGATGGTCTTCGGCGACGCCAAGAAGGTTATCGAAGACATGGTCAAGGCTGTCGAGTAACACTGCGCCAGCGCAATACCCGAAACCCTGGCCTGCAGTAGGCTAGGGTTTTTTATTGCAGCATGAAAACCGACCAAAGGCCCTAAATCGCTGCCCGGCATTCGACCATGGTAGCGGGCCGAAAACTTTTGAAATCACTAAACTGCGCACCTTGCCTCCGTATCTCGAGATAACAATCCATGTACCGTGATCGTATCCGCTTGCCTTCGCTGTTGAACAAGGTCATGAGCGCGGCTGATGCCGCCGCACTGATCGAGGACGGCATGACCGTCGGGATGAGCGGCTTTACCCGTGCGGGTGAAGCCAAAGCCGTCCCTCAAGCTCTGGCCGAACGTGCCAAGACGTCGCCGCTGAAAATCACCCTGATGACCGGCGCCAGCCTGGGCAACGATCTCGACAAGCAACTGACCGAAGCCGGCGTACTGTCGCGACGCATGCCGTTCCAGGTCGACAGCACCCTGCGCAAGGCGATCAATGCCGGCGAGGTGATGTTCATCGACCAGCATTTGTCGGAAACCGTCGAACAACTGCGCAACAACCAGCTCAAGCTGCCTGACATTGCCGTGATCGAAGCCGTTGCGATCACCGAACAAGGCCATATCGTGCCGACCACTTCCGTGGGCAACTCGGCCAGTTTCGCGATTTTCGCCAAGCAAGTGATCGTCGAGATCAACATGGCGCACAACCCGAACCTGGAAGGCCTGCACGACATCTACATCCCGACCTATCGGCCGACGCGCACGCCGATCCCGCTGGTAAAAGTCGACGACCGCATTGGCAGCACCGCGATCCCGATTCCGCCGGAGAAGATCGTCGCCATCGTGATCACCAACAAGGCTGACTCGCCTTCCACAGTGACGCCGCCGGACGCCGACACCCAAGGCATCGCCAGCCACCTGATCAACTTCCTCAAGCAGGAAGTGGACGCCGGCCGCATGACCAACAAGCTCGGCCCGCTGCAGGCCGGGATCGGCAACATCGCCAACGCCGTGATGTGTGGCTTGATCGATTCGCCGTTCGAAGACCTGACCATGTATTCGGAAGTGCTGCAGGACTCGACGTTCGACCTGATTGACGCCGGCAAGCTGAGCTTCGCCTCCGGCAGTTCGATCACCTTGTCGGAGCGACGCAACAGCAACGTGTTCGGCAACCTGGAGCACTACAAGGACAAACTGGTGCTGCGCCCGCAAGAAATTTCCAACCACCCTGAAGTGGTTCGTCGCCTGGGCATCATCGCGATCAACACCGCGCTGGAGTTCGACATCTACGGCAACGTCAACTCCACGCACGTGTGCGGGACGCGGATGATGAACGGGATCGGCGGCTCGGGCGACTTCGCGCGTAACGCGCACCTGGCAATCTTCGTGACCAAGTCGATTGCCAAGGCCGGGGCGATTTCCAGCGTGGTGCCGATGGTCAGCCACGTCGACCACACCGAGCACGACGTCGACATCCTGGTGACCGAAGTGGGCCTCGCCGACTTGCGTGGCCTGGCGCCACGGGAGCGCGCACGGGTGATCATCGACAACTGCGTGCATCCGGACTATCGCGATGCGTTGAACAAATACTTCAACGCCGCTTGCGCGATTGGTGGCCACACCCCTCACGTCCTGCGCGAAGCCCTGAGCTGGCACATTAACCTGGAAGAAACCGGGCACATGCTCAAGGATTGATCGATACACAACCGAGCTGATGCACACAGTTTCATCAGCTCGGTTGCACCACCCTCCTTTCTGTAAAAAACTGTACTGCTGTACCGGTCTTTTCCTACCGAAATATCCCACACCCTTCTTCTAAAATGCCATTTTTGCACTGTTTCGGTGCGGACAGGTACAGTTGCCCCATTTCCGTACAGTACAGCCGCTATAAACAGTTAACTGGCCCCTCACAATACAGGTGAACTGTATCTAGAGAGTCTTGCGCGGGAGGAGGATCATTGGCATCAGTTAAACCACTACCTAATCCCGCCACAAGCGGAAGGATGTCATCATGGAACGTACACTCAGTTCCGATCTGTTCTTTGAAGAAAAAGCTGTAAGCACCCAGGCTTCCCTGCCTCTGCGCGTTATCGCCAACCTGATGCTGTGGCAGCGCCGCATCTCCAGCCGCCATCAACTGGCTCGTCTGGATTCGCGTCTGCTGGCTGACGCAGGTATCAGCGAAGCACAACGCTACGAAGAGCTGAGCAAGCCGTTCTGGCGCTAATGAGCGCTCGCTGGCCCTGACCCACCGGGTCCACAGCCAGCAACCTGATTCGTTAAGCAAAGCCCGCCCCGGGTCACCGGAGGCGGGCTTTGTTGTGTCTGGCCCGGGTGTTTTCGGCCCGAACAGATCGCTTGCAAAGCAACCAGTACAGTTTAATTATTATAACAATTAGGCAGTACAATTGAGCGCCGGTGTATCTGTATCGGTCGAAACGATCCGCTCAACATGGTCTTCCAAAAAAAAGACCCTGTAAGGCGCTCCCCATGCACCCACAAACCCCGCGCACCACGTTGTTACGCCGCACCGTCGCCACGCTCGCCAGGTGGCGGCAACAGGCCCGAGAACGACACCAACTGGCCCAGCTCGACCCGCGAGAGCTGTCCGACGCGGGTATCAGCCCCGGCGAGCGCCAGGTCGAGCTGTCCAAGCCGTTCTGGCGTGACTAGACAGTCAAGACGCTTTTCGAATGGACAGGCCGCGGCTTAATATCCGGTCACCACGTGGCGAACCGTGTAGAACGGGCGTCTGATGCTCAATGGCATCCACATCCGTTTCACAGTGGCCGCTGCGCGTGACCTTATTTGTTCATCTACAGGAGTAACCCCATGTCCCGTCTTCGCCTGCTGAGTGCCGCCGCCCTGTTGGCCCTCGCCGCCAACGCCCATGCGTCCAGCCTCATCGTGACGACCGACTCGATCGTCGGCGCATTGAAAGCCACCTCCGATGCCAGTTCCGATGCCACCTCCTCCCTGCGTGACAACAAGGTCGTGCGCGCCGCCCGTGACGACGCCGCCAGCTTCGTCGCCAGCCAAGGCGCCATTCGTGGGGTCAAACTGGAAAGCGCTCTGGCACAGATCCGCCAGCAAGCGCCACAACTGAGCGCTGCGACAGACGCACAACTGGCCCAGGCTATTCTGGCCATCTGAAAACCCGTCGGAACAAGGGAGCGCCAGCCGCTCCCGGATGCCTCGACGCTGGCTCTCGCCCGGGCATTGCGCTAGCCTTGGCGCTCGCTTTCAGTTGTCGAGTCCCATGGCTTTTTCATACCGCCTAGTGCTGGTTCCCGTGATGTTTGCTGCCGGCTGGTCGCCATTGGCTTCGGCCTTTGATCTGTCCACCCAGAGCACTGTGGTGAGCGCTTATGCCACCAGCAAAGTGACCTCCGCGCCGTTTGACCGAAAGTGGGTGCTGGCCGCCCAGGATGACGCTGCCGCATTCATTGCCACTGACGGCCGATGGCGGGGGGCTCGGCTGGAATCAGCGCTGGATCGTCTGCGCCGCAGCCAACCAAAACTTAACGCCAGCGACCTTGAACTGGCGCAAGCAATTCTCGTCCAATAATCATCTTTGTATTTCGGAGTCATTCCATGCGTAGCCCGCTGATCGCCGCCGCTCTCGGCCTGCTGTTGTTGACCGATGTCGCCCACGCGCAGACCTTGAAGGCCACCAGTAATATCATCGTCCGCGCCTCCGCGCGCACCATTGATTTCACCTCGGACACCACCACCTCCATCCGCGACTCCAAAATCGTGCGCGAAGCCCACGATGACGCCGCCAGCTTCGTCGCCAGCAACGGCGAGATCCGTGGCGCACAACTCGAAGCCGCCTTCGACACCCTGCGCACCCGCGTGCCGGAAGCCCGTGATGCCAGCGACCAGACCCTCGCCGAAGCCATTCTCGCGCTGTGAGGCGTCTCATCGCCTGGCTCCTGGCCGGGGCTGTGCTGTTGTGTGCCGGCGCAGCCCAGGCCAGCCTGCAACTGCGGCTCATTACCGAGGGTTTGAGCCCAGCCGAACAGCAGGCCAGCCAGGCGTTGCTCGATGAAGCGCTGCGCTCACTGCCGCCGCGCTTCATCGAACAGTTGGACCGGCGCATCGATGTCGGCTGGACCGACAAGATGCCCGCCAACGCCTACGGCCAGGCCTCCCTGGTGTCCGAGCTGGACCTCAACCGCAACCTGCTCGCCAGCCTGACCGACGGCAGCGCCGCCACCCGCAAGACCAACCGCCCCCACGGCACCGTGCGCCGGGAAATGCTCGCCACCGTGCTGCATGAACTGACCCACATCTACGACCGTGCGCGCCTGTGGCCCAGCGACGAGCGCGCGCTGATCCGACGCTGCAGCCGCCAGAACAACATCACCGGCCTGGTCGGACTGCCCGATCAATGCCGTGGCCAGAACGACCGCCGCTTCACCCTCAGCGACGACCCGCGCCTGCTCGACCTCGCCGGCTGGCCGCAATACGTCGGCCGCCGCGGTGAGCGCGAGCAGCACAACCGCCAGGTCGCGCGCAGCCCGGACCTCTACGAAACCAGCAGCCCGCTGGAGTTCGTCGCGGTCAACATGGAATATTTCCTCCTCGACCCGAGCTACGCCTGCCGCCGCCCCGCGCTGTTCCGCTATTACAAGGAACACTTTGGCTGGGCGCCACCCGCGCAAGACACCTGCGCCAAGACCTACGCCTTCCTCAACGCCGGCAACGATTTCGCCAAGACGCCCCTGGGCCATGTCGACCCGGAACGGGTCTACGAAATCGATTACCTGCTCGCCGAAGCCAACCAGAACCTGGTCAGTCGCTGGGGCCACAGCATGTTGCGCCTGGTGATCTGCGCGCCGGGGCGCCCTCGCGGCCCGGACTGTCGGCTGGATCTGGACCAGCATCTGGTGTTGTCCTACCGCGCCTTTGTCGGTGACGTACAACTGTCGAGCTGGGACGGCCTGGTGGGCAAGTACCCGTCACGGCTGTTCGTGTTGCCGCTGGCCCAGGTCATCGACGAGTACACCAAGACCGAGTTGCGCGGCCTCGCCTCGGTGCCGCTGAAGCTGACGCGCCGGGAGATCGAGGACACCGTCGAACACGCGGCCGAAATGCATTGGAGCTACGACGGCAACTACTTCTTCCTGTCCAACAACTGTGCGGTCGAAGGCCTGAAACTGTTACGCAGCGGCAGCGCCAACCCGCAACTGACCGGTCTGGACAACATCACGCCCAACGGGCTGCTGGAGGTCCTGCAGGCGCGCGGCCTGGCCGATACCAGCGTGTTGAACGACAAGCGCGAGGCGCTGCGCCTGGGCTATCACTTCGACTCGTTCCGCGAGCGCTACCAAGCGATGTTCGACGTGCTGCGCAAGCGCCTGCCGATCCAGCAGACCCAGGTCGAAGACTGGCTGTCCCTGAGCGCGCAAGAGCGCCGCCACTGGTTCGAGCAGGCCGACCTGCGCACCAGTGCCGCATTACTGCTGCTGGAACAGGCAAGCTTTCGCAAGCAATTGATGCTGGCCCAGGACGAAGTCAAACAACGCTACCTCGGCGCCCGCGAGCTGAAAAATGGCGGCATGGAGAAAGCCAACGCCACGCTGCAGCAGATTCTCGCCAACAGCGGCTTCCTCAGCCGCCCGGCAGAACTGCTGGGCAGCGGTGGCTACGGCTTGCCGCAACCTTCGGAGTCCAAGCGGCTGGAATCGGAAAGTGCCGAGCGCCAGAAACAGCTGCAATCCCTGACCGGCGAACTGGATAAAGAGGTGAGGGCGCTGCTGGACCCGTCCCGCGCCGCCGAAATTGCCGCGTGCGAAGCCAACCTCAAGCAGGTTGGCGAACATCTGCGCAAACTGCACAAAGCAGCGGGCGGCCTCGAATTGCCCTGAAAATTTGCGCATACACCAGCTGAATGTGGGAGCGAGCCCCCTCCCACATGTTGATCTGCGCAGGCCTGGAGACCGTGTGTCATTTCCACCTCACCTGTTTGATCAACGAAAGCTGGCTGAAAGCTTACGCGTCTAGGATCGCCCCCACTGCCGGCAACAGACCGGCTGTTAACAACAACAATGGTGATTCCCGATGTCCGCTCGCTCCCGCCTGTTCGCCCCCACTCCACCCGTAAGCCTCGTGCCTCTCGTTCTGCGCTGACCCCACCCGGTTCGCCATTCCTTAGCCGCGCTACGCCTGGAGTATTCCTATGCTGACTTTCCTTGGCTTTGCCATGGTCATCACGTTCATGTTCCTGATCATGACCAAGCGCCTGTCCGCGCTGATCGCCCTGATCATCGTGCCGATTCTGTTCGCGCTGTTCGGCGGTTTTGCGCCGAAGATCGGCCCGATGATGCTCGAAGGCATCACCAAGCTCGCGCCGACCGGCGTGATGCTGATGTTCGCCATCCTCTACTTTGCCCTGATGATCGACTCCGGCCTGTTCGACCCGGCCGTGCGCAAGATCCTCAAGATGGTCAAGGGCGACCCGCTGAAAGTCTCGGTCGGCACCGCCGTGCTGGCCTTGGTGGTGTCCCTCGACGGTGACGGCGCCACCACCTACATGATCTGCGTGGCCGCGATGCTGCCGCTGTACCAGCGCATCGGCATGAGCCCGCGGATCATGGCCGGCCTGATCATCCTCGCCGGTGGCGTGATGAACATGACGCCCTGGGGCGGCCCGACCGCTCGCGCCGCGAGTGCGCTGCATGTGGACCCGTCAGACATCTTCGTCCCGATGATCCCGGCCATGGCCGCCGGCGTGGTCGCGATCCTGGTGATCGCTTACATGTACGGCAAGCGCGAACGTGCGCGCCTGGGTGAACTGCACCTGCAGGGCGACGAGATCGACCACAGCGAAATCAGCGTGTCGCAATACCCGGATGCCCGCCGTCCGAAGCTGATCTGGTTCAACGGCGTGCTGACCCTGGCGCTGATGTGTACGTTGATCGCCGGCCTGTTGCCACTGCCGGTGCTGTTCATGGTGGCGTTCAGTATCGCGATGATCGTCAACTACCCGTGCCTGCAACAGCAGAAAGACCGCGTCGCCGCCCATGCCGGCAGCGTACTGGCCGTGGTGGGGCTGATCTTCGCTGCAGGGATTTTCACCGGCATCCTGTCGGGCACCGGCATGGTCGACGCCATGTCCAAGAGCCTGCTGGCGGTCATTCCAGAAGCCCTGGGCCCTTACCTGGCGGTGATTACCGCGCTGGTGAGCATGCCGTTCACCTTCTTCATGTCCAACGATGCGTTCTACTATGGCGTACTGCCGGTGCTGGCCGAAGCTGCCAGTCACTATGGCATCACCGCCGTGGAAATGGCCCGTGCCTCCATCGTCGGCCAACCCGTACACTTGCTCAGCCCGTTGGTGCCATCGACTTACCTGCTGGTGGCCCTGGCCGGTATCGAATTCGGTGATCACCAGCGCTTCACCCTGAAGTGGGCAGTGCTGGTGTGCCTGTGCATAATGTTCGCGGCGTTGCTGATGGGGATTTTTCCGCTGTTCAGCACTCTATAATCGTACCGACTCACCGCGCGGCGCTGCAGCTGGCGCGGTTTAACACTCGCTTAAAGGAATACACATGGAATGGCTGACCAATCCGGAAATCTGGATTGCCTTCTTCACCCTGACGGCCCTCGAGATCGTCCTGGGCATCGATAACATCATCATGATTTCGATCCTGGTCAGCCGCATGCCCAAGCACATGCAGGCGCGTACCCGGATCTTCGGCCTGGCCCTGGCCATGGTCACGCGAATCCTGTTGCTGCTGTCCATCACTTGGGTCATGCGCCTGACCGACGACCTGTTCGTGGTCTTCGGCCAGGGCATTTCCGGGCGCGACCTGATCCTGTTCTTCGGTGGTTTGTTCCTGCTGTGGAAAAGCTCCCAGGAGATGTACCACGCCCTGGAAGGTGAAGACGAAACCCACGAAGAGCCCAAAGGCGCCGGTGGCAAGTTCATCTACACCATCATCCAGATCGCGATTATCGACATCGTGTTCTCCCTCGACTCGGTGATCACTGCCGTCGGCATGGTGTCCCACGTGCCGGTGATGATCGCGGCGATCGTGGTCGCGGTGCTGGTGATGATGGCAGCGGCCGGCACCATCAGTGACTTCATCGACAAGCACCCGTCGCTGAAGATGCTGGCGCTGTCGTTCCTGGTAGTGGTGGGTACCGTGCTGATCGCCGAATCCTTCGACGTGCATGTGCCTAAAGGCTACGTCTACTTCGCCATGGCGTTCTCGCTGGCGGTGGAAGCGGTGAACATCAAGATGCGTACCGCCATCGCGAAAAAGAAGAAACAGCAGGACCCTGTGAAACTGCGCAAGGACATTCCGGGTCAATAATCTTGATCCGCTGCTGAAATGGGGCGTTCGCGCCCCATTTTTTCATCTGCACAAAACTGACTTCATGACAGTTTTGTTTCAAACCCGACTTTAGCTATGCGATGCTGGCGCACAGCCCTTTCGCCAACTACAGCTTAAGTACAAGACGTAGAACGGCACGCGGCAATTCTCATTGGCTCCTGTTGGAGCCCACCCACACGGGGGGCCGAGCATGCTGACCTTGCTCAATCTGCTTTCCGCCGTGACCCTGCTGATCTGGGGCACGCATATCGTCCGTACCGGCATCCTGCGGGTCTACGGTTCCAACCTGCGCCACGTCATCGGGCAAAACATGTCCAAGCGCTGGCTGGCGTTCGTCGCCGGTATCCTGGTAACGGCCATGGTGCAGAGCAGCAACGCCACCGCCATGCTGGTCACATCGTTTGTCGGCCAGGGCCTGATGGGGCTGATGCCTGCCCTGGCGACCATGCTCGGCGCCGACGTCGGGACGGCGCTGATGGCCCGGGTGCTCACCCTGGACCTGTCCTGGCTGTCGCCGCTGCTGATCTTTCTCGGGGTGATCTTCTTCCTCTCGCGCAAGCAGACACGGGCCGGGCAATTGGGTCGGGTCGGAATCGGCCTCGGGCTGATCATCCTCGCCCTGCAATTGATCGTCGAAGCCGCCGGGCCGATTACCCACGCGCAGGGCGTGAAGGTGCTGTTCGCCTCACTGACCGGCGACATCCTGCTCGATGCGCTGGTCGGCGCGTTGTTCGCGATGATTTCCTACTCCAGCCTCGCCGCCGTACTGCTGACCGCCACCCTGGCCGGCGCCGGAGTGATCGGCTTGCACGTGGCCATCGGCCTGGTGATCGGCGCCAACATCGGCAGCGGCGTGCTCGCCTTCCTCAGCACCAACATGCAGAACGCCGCCGGACGCCAGGTGGCCCTGGGCAGCCTGTTGTACAAATTGATCGGCCTGTTGCTGATCATCCCGGTGCTCGACCCGCTCGTGTTGTGGATGGACAGCCTGGATTACAGCGCCCAAGGCATGGTCATCAGCTTCCACCTGCTCTACAACGTCAGTCGCTGCCTGATCCTGCTGCCGAGCATCGGCCCGATGGCCCGGGTCTGCGCGTGGTTGCTGCCCGAACGGGAAGAGGCCAACGGCAAGGCCACGCCGCGCCACCTGGACCTCGCCGCCCTGGCCACGCCAAGCCTGGCGCTGGCCAACGCGGTGCGGGAAACCCTGCGCCTGGGCGACCTGATCGACAACATGCTCACCGCGATGCTCGAAGTGCTGCGCGGCAAACAGACGGCCATCACCCAGGAAATGCGCAGCCTCAGCGACGACGTCGAGGCGCTCTACAGCGCGATCAAACTCTACCTGGCGCAAATGCCCCGCGAAGACCTCAGCGAACAGGACAACCGCCGCTGGGCCGAGATCATCGAGCTGTCGATCAACCTGAAACTGGCCGGCGACCTGATCGAACGCATGCTGCGCAAAGTCCAGCAGCAGAAAACGTCCCAACGTCGCCAGTTCTCCGAAGTGGGCCTGGAAGAACTCACCGGCCTGCACAGCCAACTGATTGCCAACCTGCGCCTGGGCCTGTCGGTATTCCTCAGTGCCGACCCGGAAAGCGCGCGCCAATTGCTGCGCGAGAAACGCCGCTTCCGCGCCCAGGAGCGGCGCCTGGCCCATGCCCACGTCAGTCGCCTGCAACGCAAGATCGTACAGAGCCTGGAGACCAGTTCCCTGCATTTGGAACTGATTGCCGACATGAAACGCTTGAACTCATTGTTTTGCAGCAGTGCTTATGTAGTCTTGGAAACGTCCGACACCGGCGCGCTGTCCGCCGAAGATATTGCCGACATCACACATTCGCCCTGAACGTAAGACGGCCGCTGAAGTCAGTTAACACTGACCTCACTCGCCAGGAAGCCAGTTATGCGTCGCCTGTTACTCGCCTGCCTGCTCATGGGCTCTGCACACGCCTTTGCCTTTGACCGCCTGCACGTCGAGGGTTACACCTTGCCCAACGGCCTGCAACTGCTGCTCAAACCGGGCACCGAACGCGGGCATGTGGCGATTCGCCTGGTGGTCGGCGTGGGCCTGGATGACTTCCGCTGCGAAGACAAGGAACTGCCGCACCTGCTCGAACACTTGTTGTTCAGCGGTATCGACGGCGGCGGCGAAGGCGACCTCGAAGAACGCATGCAAGCCCTGGGCGGCGAGTGGAACGCCTACACCAGCAACGCCGACACCACCTTCGTGATCGAGGCGCCCGCGCAAAACCAGCGCAAGGTCCTGGACCTGCTGCGGGCGATCCTCACCCGCACCGAACTGACCGACGCCCATATCAATGCCGCCAAGCAGGTGGTCGAGCGCGAAGACGGCGGCCATTACTCGCACCTGCAACGCCTGCTGGACCGCCAGGACCTGGGCCACACCGCCAGCAACCAATTGGCGGTCGAACTGGGCCTCAAGTGCGCCGAACGCGCCGAGGCCGGCCAGTTGACCCGCGACCAGTTGGAGCAACTGCGCAAAAACTGGTACGCCCCCAACAACATGACGCTGATCATCGTCGGCGACCTCGACAAACTGCTGCCGGCCTATCTGGAACGCACTTATGGCCAACTTGTCCCGGTCGAGCCCACCGAGCATCTGGCCCTGCCGGAAATCCAGCACGCCGCCGCCAACCGCCGCGATCTGATCCATGGCTGGGTCGGCAACGGCGCCAAACTGCACTGGTTGTTCCCCGAGCCGGTACTCGACGACCAGCATGACGAAACCTACAACCTGCTCAAGGACTACCTCGACTGGGCGCTGTATCGCCAACTGCGCCTCAAGCACGCTTTGTCCTACGGCCCGTGGAGCGAACGCGAAGTGCTCGGCGGCGTCGGTTTCCTCAGCCTGAATGCCGACCTCGAACGGGAAAACCTCGCCGAAGCCGAACAGGTGTTGCAAGACCTCACGGCCCAACTGCTCAAGGACGGCCTCGACCCGGCGGCATTCGCCCGCCTGCAAAACGCCGCCATCGCACGCCAGGCCTGGGCCGTGCAGGGCAACAGCGCGCTGGCCGACTATTACTGGAGCGCCTCGGGCGACTACGACAACGGCCACTTCAGCGACCCGGTCAAACGCATCAAGGCCGTGAGCCTGGCGCAGACCAACCAGGCCATGCGCCAACTCTTCAAGCAGCCGGGCTACTGGCGCATCGAGAAACCGCTGCTGAGCTACGACATGCTGAACTGGATCGGCGCCGGTGTGCTCGGGCTGATCGCGATTGGAGTGATCGGCGTGCGCAGTTATCGCAAACGGATCGCGTAATGAGGCACCGCACCCTGGGCTAAGACGTTATTCTGTCTGGGATTTTTCCTACAAAGACTGTGACCGCCGAATGCCGAACCTGAACCACTACATCCAGCGCATCCTCGAACTGATGAAGCGCTACCCAGGGGTGATTGCACTCGGCGGTTTCATCTCGGGGGTGAGCAGCTTCATCCTGGTGGACCGCCAGCAGGGCATGGCCAGCTGGATCGCGGTGATCATGCTGGTGAGCTGGCTGTGGCTGATGCTGGAAAACAGCTTTACCCAGCTGTTCACCAAACTCTTCAAGCGCGAAATCCCCGAACCGCTGCTGCGCTACGCCACCCAGATGATCCACCAGGAAAGTCTGTTTTTCGTGCTGCCGTTCTTTTTCATCACCACCACCTGGAACAGCGGCCAATCGATCTTCACCGGGCTGCTCGGCGCGGCGGCGCTGGTGTCGATCACCGACCCGCTGTATTACAAGTGGCTGGCGCCCAAACGCTCGCTGTTCCTCGCCTTGCACACCTTGACCCTGTTCGCCGCGCTGCTCACCGCGCTGCCGATCATCCTGCACCTGACCACCGCCGAGAGTTACAAGCTGGCCCTCGGCGTGGCCATGGTCCTGTCGATCCCGAGCCTGGCCGTAAGCCTACCGCTGCGCAGCGTCAAAGGCTGGGCGATGCTGCTCGGGGTCACGGCCGCGATTGGCTGCGCCGGATGGTTCCTACGCAGTTGGGTTCCACCGGCCACCTTGTGGATGACCGAAGTGGCGATCAGCACCCAGTTGCAAGACCGCACACCCGGCGACGATCTCAAAGAGGTCAGCGCCGCCCAACTGCGCAGCGGCGGGCTGTATGCCTATACCGCGATCAATGCCCCGCGCGGGCTGGATGAGCGGATCTACCATGTGTGGAAATTCAACGGCCAGGAAGTCGACCGCATCGCCCTGGATATCCACGGCGGGCGCAAGGAAGGCTACCGCGCCTGGACCCACAAGCAGAACTTCCCGGCCGACTCCGTGGGGCGCTGGCAAGTCCGGGTGCTGACCGAGGACGGGCAGGTGATCGGTGTGCTGCGCTTCAAAGTGACTGACACAGCACAAACGGACAACCCAAAGTAAGCTGTATCGTGCTATTACGTAGGCATTGTGGATAGCCAGACAAGCTCGGAGCTTATGACCACTCGTACCTCGGCCGGCACAGCCCACCTCGATACGTCCACCGCCCCCCCGTTACTCAGGATTACGGGGGACTGGACGCTTGCCCACTACACAAATCTGAAGAAGCTGTCGGACAAACTCGACGGCCAATACGACGCCGGCGCCCGCATCGACCTCAATGGCCTCGGTGCCCTCGACACAGCCGGCGCCTCACTGCTGGTGGAGCTGCTGGGCCCGGACCGCATCGAGCAATCTGCCGAGCAGACCGATTGCAGCCTGTCCGCCGCCGACCGCGCGCTGCTCAAGACCGTCTACCGCTCCCTGAACGATTTCTGCGTACCGGAAAAAGCGCCGGAAGAAGCCGCCGGCATCCAGTTGCTGGCGCGCATCGGTGCTGCGGTGGACACAGTGTGGCTGGACAGCAAGCAACTGCTGGGCTTTATCGGCCTGATCCTGGAAACCTTCGCCCGCAGCATTTTCCGGCCCAAGCGCTGGCGCGTGACGCCGATGGTTGCGCATATCGAACAGACCGGCCTCGACGCCGCGCCCATCGTCGCCTTGCTGACGTTTCTGGTGGGCGCCGTGGTGGCATTCCTTGGCGCCACGGTACTCAAGAGCTTTGGCGCGACGATTTTCACCGTGGACCTGGTAGCGTTCTCCTTCCTACGGGAATTCGGCGTCTTGCTCACCGCGATCCTGATCGCCGGCCGCACTGCCAGTGCCTTTACCGCACAGATCGGCTCGATGAAGGCCAACGAAGAAATCGACGCAATCCGCACCCTGGGCCTGGACCCGATGGAGTTGCTGGTATTGCCCCGGGTACTGGCACTGCTGGTGTCGCTGCCGATGCTGACGTTCCTGGCGATGCTCTCGGGGATTGTCGGCGGCGGGGTGGTGTGTGCGCTGACCCTGGATATTTCGCCGGCGATGTTCCTCTCGCTGCTGCAGTCGGACATTGGCGTGAAGCATTTCCTGGTGGGCATGGTGAAAGCGCCGTTCTTCGCCTTCCTGATCGCCGCCATCGGTTGCCTGGAAGGCTTCAAGGTCAGCGGCAGCGCCGAGTCGGTCGGCGCCCATACCACCTCCAGCGTGGTGCAATCGATTTTTGTGGTGATCGTGCTCGATGCAGTCGCCGCGCTGTTCTTCATGGAGATGAGCTGGTGAGTCGCCGACCCCGAGCGCCCAGCGAGGCGGTGATCGAAGTCCGTGGGCTGTGCAATCGCTTTGGCAGCCAGAGCGTGCATGAAAACCTCGACCTGGATCTGTACAAGGGCGAAATCCTCGCCGTGGTCGGCGGTTCCGGCAGCGGCAAGTCGGTGCTGTTGCGCAGCATCGTCGGCCTGCGCCGGCCCAGCGCAGGCGAGGTACGGGTATTCGGCAAGGACTTGTCGAACCTGCCGGAGCATGAGCGCTCCCTGGTGGAACGACGCTTTGGCGTACTGTTCCAGAAGGGCGCGCTGTTTTCCTCGCTGACGGTGACCGAGAACGTCGCTCTGCCGCTGATCGAACACGCCGGCCTGAGCCGCGCCGACGCCGAGCACCTGGCTGCGGTCAAACTGGCCCTGGCCGGGTTGCCGCTGTCGGCGGCCGACAAATACCCGGCGTCGCTGTCCGGCGGCATGATCAAGCGTGCAGCCCTGGCCCGCGCCCTGGCGCTGGACCCGGACATCCTGTTCCTCGACGAACCCACCGCCGGGCTCGACCCGATCGGCGCCGCGCAATTCGACCAACTGATCCTGACCCTGCGCGATGCGCTGGGCTTGAGTGTGTTCCTGGTCACCCATGACCTGGACACGCTGTACACCATCACCGACCGCGTGGCGGTGCTGGCGCAGAAGAAAGTGCTGGTGGCCGATGCCATCGATGTCGTCTCGGAAACCGACGACGCCTGGATTCACGAATATTTCCACGGCCCCCGGGGCCGCGCGGCATTGGATGCCGCTCAACCGCTCAACGAGGTATGACATGGAAACCCGAGCCCATCATGTGATGATCGGTCTGTTCAGCGTGATTGTGGTGGTCGGCGCGATGCTGTTCGGCCTGTGGCTGGCCAAGTCCAGCGTCGACACCGCGTTCCAGGATTACGAAGTGATTTTCAACGAGGCGGTCAGCGGCCTGTCCCAGGGCAGCTCGGTGCAGTACAGCGGGATCAAGGTGGGCGATGTCATCAGCCTGCGCCTGGACCCCAAAGACCCGCGCCGCGTGCTCGCGCGCATCCGCCTCTCCGGGCAGACGCCAATCAAGGAAGACACCCAGGCCAAACTGGCGCTGACCGGCATCACTGGCACATCGATCATCCAGCTCAGCGGCGGCACACCGCAAAGCCCGAAACTCAAGGGCAAGGACGGCAACCTGCCGGAGATCATTGCCTCGCCATCGCCAATCGCGCGGTTGCTGACCAACAGCAACGACCTGATGACCAGCATCAACCTGCTGCTGCACAACGCCAACGAAATGTTCTCCGCGCAGAATGTCGAGCGCATCAGCAACACCCTGGACCACCTGGAACAAACCACCGGCGCGATTGCCGAGCAGCGCGGTGATATCAAGGTGGTGATGCAGCAACTGATGCAGGTCAGCAAGCAGGCCGGTGCCGCCCTGGAGCAGACCACTGCGCTGATGCGCAATGCCAACGGCCTGCTCAACGATCAAGGCAAGCAGGTCTTCGGCAGCGCCGAACAGGCGATGAAATCCCTTGAGCAAAGCACCGCGACCATCAATACCTTGCTGACCGATAACAAGGACTCGGTGAACAGCGGCATGCAGGGCCTCAACGAACTGGCGCCGGCCGTGCGCGAACTGCGCGAAACCCTCGGTTCGCTGCGCGCCATCTCCCGCCGCCTGGAAGCCAACCCCAGCGGTTACCTGCTGGGCAGCGACAAGAACAAGGAGTTCACGCCATGAAGCGTGCTTACCAACTGATCGCCCCCGTGGCCCTGGCGCTGGTCAGCGCGTGCTCGATCCTGCCCAGCCCCAACCCGTCCGACGTCTATCGCCTGGCCTCGGCCCCGGCGACCACCCAAGCGGCGCCGGTAGCCTGGTCGCTGCGCGTGACCAAGCCGCAGACCAGCGAGTTCCTCGACAGCTCGCGCATTGCCGTGGTGCCCCAGGGTGATCTGATCAGCAGCTACGCCAACTCACGCTGGAGCGACCCGGCGCCGGTGCTGCTGCGTAACCGCTTCATGGATGGCTTCCAGCGCGATGGCCGGGTGACACTGCTGAGCAGCGACGAGACCAACCTGCAGGCCGACTACGAGTTGGGCGGGCAATTGCAGGCGTTCCAGAGCGAATACCGCGGCAACGCAGTGGAGGTGGTGATCCGCCTGGATGCGCGGCTGGTGCGCGGCAGCGATCAGCGGATCATTGCCAGCCGCCGGTTTGAAGTGCGCCAGCCAGTCGGCGACAACAAAGTGCCGGCGGTGGTGGCCGGGTTCGGGCAGGCGGGGGATCAGTTGAACAAGCAGGTGGTGGATTGGGTGGTGGCGCAGGGCAACACTGCGCCGAAACGCTGAGGGCCTCATCGGGGGCAAGCCCCCTCCCACATTTAACCGCGTTTTGTCAGGATGAATACGGTTAAATGTGGGAGGGAGCTTGCTCCCGATAGCCCTCTAAGCCTTAACCAAAGAACCAGTAGCACACCGCAATCGCCGCCACCACACCAGCAAACTCCGCGAGCAATGCACAACCCACCGCATGCCTTGCCCGCTGAATGCCCACCGAGCCGAAATACACCGCCAACACATAGAAGGTGGTCTCGGTACTGCCCTGAACCGTCGCCGCCACCAACGCCGGGAAGCTGTCGACGCCCTGGGTCTGCATGGTCTCGATCAACATCGCCCGTGCGGCACTGCCGGAGAACGGCTTGACCATCGCGGTCGGCAGCGCGTCGACGAAGCGCGTGTCCAGGCCGGTCCAGGCCACCACATGACGAATGCCTTCCAGGCCAAAGTCCAGCGCGCCGGACGCACGCAACACGCCCACCGCGCAAAGCATCGCCACCAGGTATGGCAGCAGGTTCTTGGCGACGTCGAAGCCTTCTTTGGCCCCTTCGACAAACGCCTCGTACACCTTCACCTTGCGCAACGCGCCGACCAGCAGGAACAGCATGATCAGGCCAAACAGCGTCAGGTTGCCGAGTATCGACGACAGCCCGGCCAGCGCCGTGGCGGACAAGGTCGCCAGCAATGCCATGAAGCCGCCCAGCAGCAGTGCGCCCGGGATCAAATAGGCCAGCACCACCGGGTCCCACAGCCGCAGGCGCTGCATCACCGCCACCGAGAGCAAGCCCGTCAGGGTCGACGCGCTGGTGGCCAGCAGGATCGGCAGGAACACCAGCGTCGGGTCGGCCGCGCCTTGCTGGGCGCGGTACATGAAGATGGTCACCGGCAACAGCGTCAGCGAGGACGCGTTGAGCACCAGGAACAGAATCTGCGCGTTACTCGCGGTATTGGGGATCGGGTTGAGTTCCTGCAACGCCTTCATGGCTTTCAGGCCGATGGGCGTGGCGGCGTTGTCCAGGCCCAGGCCGTTGGCGGCGAAGTTGAGGGTGATCAAGCCGATGGCCGGGTGGCCGGCCGGCACTTCCGGCATCAGCCGGCGGAACAGGGGGCCCAGGGCCTTGGCCAACCAATTGACGATCCCGGCTTTTTCGGCGATGCGCAAAAACCCCAGCCATAACGTCAGGGTGCCGAACAGCAACACCATGACCTCCACCGACAATTTGGCCATGGCGAAAATGCTTTCCACCATCGCCGCAAAAATCCCGGCGTTACCGCCCACCAGCCATTGCGCCAGTGCTGACACCATTGCCACGACAAAGAAGCCAAGCCACAGGCCATTGAGCATCAGTTGAATCCCCCGAAAGATGGGGCGAATGATAGCGGGGCTGGCAGAAACGACAAACCCCGGATTTCCCGGGGTTTGTTCGCATCAGGCTGGCCTCAGCCGCGGCTGGTCTCGCCGACCGGCAGCACTTGCTTGGTGCGCCAGTGCGGCAGGGAGTTCCAGTAGCGCTCGCCCTTGGCATCGTCGTACATGCCTTCCCAACGGGAGATAACCAGTACCGCCAGGGCGTTGCCGATCACGTTGAGCGCGGTACGCGCCATGTCCATGATTCGGTCGACGCCGGCAATGAACGCCAGGCCTTCCAACGGAATGCCCACGCTGCCCAGCGTCGCCAGCAACACTACGAAGGACACACCCGGCACACCGGCGATGCCCTTGGAGGTGACCATCAGCGTCAACACCAGCATCAGTTGCTGGCCGACCGACAAATCAATGCCATACAGCTGCGCGATAAAGATCGCCGCGATGCTCTGGTACAGGGTCGAACCATCGAGGTTGAACGAATAACCGGTCGGCACCACGAAGCTGCAGATGGCCTTCGGCGCGCCGTAGGCTTCCATCTTCTCGATCACACGCGGCAGCACGGTTTCCGAACTGGCGGTGGAGTAGGCCAGCACCAGCTCATCCTTGAAGATACGCATCAGCTTGATCACCGAGAAGCCGAACAGGCGTGCGATCAGGCCCAGGACCACAAAGGCGAAGAACAGGATGGCGACGTAAACCAGGATCACCAGCTTGGCCAATGGCAGCAGGGAAGCGAAGCCGAAGTTGGCGACGGTCACCGCGATCAGCGCGAACACACCGATAGGCGCGTACTTCATGATCATGTGGGTGACTTTGAACATGCTCTCGGACACGCCCTGGAACATCGTCACCAACGGTTCGCGCAGCTCAGGCTTGAGGCTCGACAGGCCCAGGCCGAACAGCACGGAGAAGAAGATGATCGGCAGCATCTCGCCACGCGCGACGGCGGCAAAGATGTTCGACGGGATCAGGTTGAGGATGGTCTGGACGAACGCATGCTCATGCTGCACTTCCGCTGCGGTCGCCTGGTACTTGGAGATGTCCACGGTACCCAGGGTACTCATGTCGATGCCCGTACCGGGGTGGAACAGGTTGGCCAGCAACAGGCCGACCACGATGGCGATGGTGGTGACGATTTCGAAGTAAAGGATGGTTTTGACACCGATGCGCCCGAGCTTTTTCGCGTCACCGACACCGGCAATGCCGACGATCAGCGAAGAAATCACAATCGGGATCACGATCATCTTGATCAGGCGGATAAAGATATCGCCCGCTGGCTGCAGCACATTGCTGATCCACCAGGCCTTTTCAGCACTGAAATGGTTGAGCACGGCACCGATTGCGATACCCAGCACCAAACCGATGAGGATCTGCCAGGCGAGGCTTAGCTTTGCCTTCTTCATGTCATTACCCTTACTTCAAGTGAACTTAAGGCAAATGCGCCAGCTGCAACGCTCGGAAGCGAAAAAGTGTGTGCATCTGCCTCCGTAGAAAGTCATCGCCGCATGGCCGAAATGGCTTACTGGCAGGCGAAAAAAGGCGCAACTATTCCCATGCAAGGGGGCGACGTCTAATGCCGTAAACGCCTACCCCATGCCGAATCGGCATGGCTTTTTTTAAGAATAACTGTCCGAACGGTCAGTTCAAATGCGACATGTTGCCCGGTGAATATGCCGTGAACCGGTCAAATCAGGCTCGCTCAGAGATTCAGGAGACCTCAGGGCATTCGCGAAAATGCCTGTGTATTCAGGGGCCTGTTGTCTGAAATGTCCTATAGCGCAGGCAAAATTTTCTCGATAGATGGTCGCCCCGACATACCCAGTAATGATTGGGCTCGGGCGAAAAGAAGACTCTCGGCTATGAGCGGCATAAGAGGCGGGGGTGAACGTCATAAGCGCGCCGCAAATCCAGCAAGCTCGAGAGCGGGTGGACTTGCGGCGCAGCTTTTCACCTGACCCGGCCCTTGCGCAGGCACTCCCTGTCCCCGTAGGTCGCGCCGATCGCGAAGGATCAGAGCAACCCGGCCCCCTGGTCATGCATCACCCTTGGCGAGCGATGCAAACAGAAAGAAGCGCACAGGCTTCTTTCTATGGACGCCAGTCCCGTAGACGACAAATGCATCAGACGGAACCTAGTACCAATTCGGATCTTTCTTAAGCTGCTCCATCAGCAGTTTTTGCATGCCTGCGTCCGGCTTACCGATAAACCGGTAATCGGCGTGCCGGGTCGGGGACTTGTCCGCCGGCAGGCCGGCCGGGACTTCCACCAACATGGCGTAGGCATCTTCCTTGTCGTAACTGAAGGCGACGATCAGGCGCTTGTTTCGGCAGGTGTCTGCGGTTTCGCAGAGCGGCCCGACCAAGTACTTGTCGCCACCTTCTTCGACGGCATTCATTTGCTCGGCGGCGCCAGACAGGTTCATGACCCATTCTGGCAGGCGCTCTTCTTTCTTCACCACGCTTTGCCAGGTTTCACGGTACTGCGGGTCCGCGCCGAGCAATTCGTTGGCGCGGCTCTGGCCGTCGTGAGCGGCCATCGCCAAGCCGCTGCCGCCCAGGAGCAGGACGGCAGCCATGGTTTTGAGGGACAAACGGGTCATATTCAGCCTCGGCCACGACGACCAAAGAAGAACGAAGCGATGAACATCACCAGGAAGACCACAAACAGGATCTTGGCGATACCCGTGGCGGTGCCCGCGATACCACCGAAGCCCAGGACTGCAGCCACAATGGCGATGATCAGAAAAGTGATTGCCCAACTCAACATGGTGATTCTCCTTACGCTTTTATAGGGGGTGACAGCGGTACTGCCGTGCAATCGCTCAACTCAAGCGACCTTTTATTGCCTAGAACACCCAACGTTCCTGGGATGGCAGTTCATTCAGGGCAGACGCCTGGTCAACCATCCGCAGTTGGGGAACGGTTACATCGGCAGAAACGCTGCCAACGGAACGGCTATCAATGGAACGAAAGTGGGTCTGGGTCATCGCCGGACGTTCGAAATGCGGGGTTTGCTGCTGACTCTGCTGCCAATGCTGCAGCTGCTGGCCGCCAATCAACGTGACCATCAAGGCCAGGCTAGCGAACAGGCCTTGTTGCAAGCGCAGTGGCGATACATGCAGTGAGCTGAGGCTTGGGCGAGTCATGCTGCTTTCTCCCGCATTTTGATTATTCGTTAGGAGAGCTATTGCAGAGCGCATGCCAGTTTTTTTACAAAATAATATTCAACTAAATCAATAAGTTAGATATATGCGACCGGAGCAAAGCCCAGCATCCTGCACGATGGCCGCCTGGGCGCCGTGCGAAATGCACGATCGCCAGCGGTCGGATCGACGGATAGAAAACCCATCGAGCGTTGCCGAAGTGGCAAGAAGGCATGAAAACGCCATTGGGCGCAGGCTTTGTAGGAATGCAGGCAGATAGCTGCACGACGTTGCGTTTTATCGATCAGAATGAACCATGCAACTTGCCCGATTATTCCGGGACTAAACACCATCATTCATATTAAGGAGCGCGGGACAGATGGAATCAGCCAAGGAACTTCAAGGCCGCATTCTTTTGGTGGACGACGAATCCGCGATCCTTCGTACCTTCCGTTATTGCCTGGAAGATGAGGGCTACACCGTAGCCACCGCCAACAGCGCCGCCCAGGCCGATGCCTTGATGCAACGCCAGGTGTTCGACCTGTGCTTCCTCGACCTGCGCCTGGGCGAGGACAACGGCCTGGATGTGTTGGCGCAGATGCGTATCCAGGCGCCGTGGATGCGCGTGGTGATTGTGACCGCGCATTCCGCCGTCGACACCGCGGTGGATGCCATCCAGGCCGGCGCGGCTGATTATCTGGTCAAACCGTGCAGCCCCGACCAACTGCGCCTGGCCACCGCCAAACAGCTGGAAGTGCGCCAGCTCTCCGCGCGCCTGGAAGCACTGGAAGGCGAAGTGCGCCAACCGAAAGACGGTCTCGACTCCCACAGCCCGGCGATGATGGCGGTGCTGGAAACTGCGCGCCAAGTGGCCGGGACTGACGCCAACATCCTCATCCTCGGCGAGTCCGGCACCGGTAAAGGCGAGCTGGCGCGGGCCATTCATGGCTGGAGCAAGCGCTCGAAGAAATCCTGCGTCACCATCAACTGCCCGTCGCTGACGGCGGAGCTGATGGAAAGCGAACTGTTCGGCCATAGCCGCGGAGCCTTTACCGGCGCCAGCGAAAGCACCTTGGGCCGGGTCAACCAGGCGGATGGCGGCACGCTGTTTCTCGACGAGATCGGCGACTTTCCCCTCACTCTGCAACCCAAATTGCTGCGTTTTATCCAGGACAAGGAATACGAGCGCGTGGGCGACCCGGTCACCCGGCGCGCCGATGTACGCATCCTCGCGGCCACCAACCTGAATCTCGAAGACATGGTGCGCGACGGCCGCTTCCGCGAAGACTTGCTGTACCGCCTCAACGTCATCACCTTGCACCTGCCGCCGTTGCGCGAACGCAGCGAAGACATCCTGGCCTTGGCCGACCGCTTCCTCGCCCGCTTCGTCAAGGAATACGCCCGACCGGCGCGGGGCTTCAGCGATGAGGCACGCGAAGCGCTGCTCAACTACCGCTGGCCGGGCAATATCCGCGAGCTGCGCAACGTGGTGGAGCGCGCGAGCATTATCTGCCCGCAGGAAAAAGTCGAAATCAGCCACCTCGGGATGGCCGAACAGCCGACCAACAATGCCCCCCGTATCGGTGCAGCGTTGAGCCTGGACGAGCTGGAAAAAGCGCATATCGGCGCGGTACTTGCCACCAGCGACACCCTGGATCAGGCAGCCCGCACCCTGGGCATCGACGCGTCGACGCTGTACCGCAAACGCAAACAGTACAACCTGTGAGCGGCACCCTATGAAGTTAGCGATGACATTGCGCACTCGGTTATTCCTGAGTATCTCAGCGCTGATCACCGTCGCCCTGCTGGGGTTGATCCTGGGCCTGGTCAGCGTGATGCAGATGGCCAAGACCCAGGAGTCGTCGATCCGCAGCAACTTCATCACCCTCGACCTGGGACTCAAACTGCGCCAGAGCCTGGGCGATCAGTTGATGATGATGCTCGAACAGCGCCCCAATCCCGAGGCGCTGCAAGCGTCCGAACAGCGTTACTTCGAGTTGCTCGACCAAGGCATTGCGCATGAACAGCGCGACGGGAACAGCGGCGGTTTCAGCCGGGCCCGGGCCGACTATCAGCGCTTCCTGGCGGCTTTTGACGAGTCTCAACAAGCGTCCCCACCGCCCGGCAGCAAAGAGAAAATCACCGAAACCTTCAATGTCCTGCGCAACGGCCTGATCGCCGAGCACAAGCAGGCCTTGGAAAACATCAGCGCCAGCGAACATAAATCCCGCGAGCGCGCCTTGTTGATCGCCGGGCTGCTGGGGTTGGTTGGCCTCGCGGTGTTGATCATCGGTTTTGTTACCGCCCATGGCATCGCCCGACGGTTTGGCGCGCCGATCGAAGCACTGGCCAAGGCCGCCGACAAGATCGGGCAAGGCGATTTTGAAGTGACCCTGCCCATTTCTTCGGCAGCGGAAATGAACCAACTGACCCGGCGCTTCGGCATCATGGCCGAAGCCTTGCGCCAGCATCAGGCAACCAATATCGATGAGTTGCTCGCCGGCCAGCAGCGCCTGCAGGCGGTACTCGACAGTATCGACGACGGCCTGTTGATGATTGACCGGCAAGGCCGCCTGGAGCACCTCAACCCAGTGGCACAGCGCCAGTTGGGCTGGGACGAGGAACGTCTCGGCCAGGGCCTGGGCGAGGCGCTGGGTCGCCCGGAAATGGACGATCAGCTGCAACTGGTGTTGCGTGGCGGCAGCCTGGAGCGCGCGCCGGACGATCTGGAAGTGGAAGTCGAGGGCGAACTGCGCCTGCTGACCTACAGCCTGACGCCGGTGAGCCACACCCAGGGGCATATCCTCGGTGCCGTGATGGTGCTGCATGACGTCACCGAACAGCGCGCCTTTGAACGGGTACGCAGCGAGTTCGTGTTGCGCGCCTCCCACGAACTGCGCACGCCGGTGACCGGTATGCACATGGCCTTCGGTTTGTTCCGCGAACGCGCGAAGTTTCCTGCGGAGTCCCGTGAAGCGGACCTGCTGGATACGGTCAATGAAGAAATGCAGCGCCTGATGCAACTGATCAACGACTTGCTCAACTTTTCGCGCTACCAGAACGGCCTGCAGAAACTCACCCTGGCCCCGTGCGATGTCACCGACCTGCTGGAGCACGCACGGGCGCGCTTTGCCGAGCCGGCGAATGCACAACACATCGAACTGCTGGTAGAAGCCCAGCCCGACCTGCCTCGGCTGTATGCCGACCAGGCGCAACTGGAACGCGTGCTCGACAACCTGTTGGGCAACGCCCTGCGCCATACCGCCGAGGGCGGGCAGATCCGTCTGCAGGCACGGCGCCATGGCGAGCGGGTGATCATCAGCGTCGAGGACAACGGCGAAGGTATCGCCTATGGCCAACAAGGGCGCATCTTCGAACCCTTCGTGCAGGTGGGTCGCAAGAAAGGCGGCGCCGGCCTGGGGCTGGCGCTGTGCAAGGAGATCGTGCAACTGCACGGTGGCCGCATGGGCGTGTATTCGCGGCCGGGGCAGGGCACGCAGTTCTACATGGCGTTGCCGCTGTAGCGATTAACGCCGGTCGAGGGCACGCAGGATCGCGGCACTCTCGGCATCCGGCGTGCCATCGAACAGCGCAGGGCGAAAGTGCATCTGGAACGCGGCGAGCACATGGCGCGTGGCGACGTCCAGCTCACCAGTCTGCGGCGTCTGGTAGCCCAGGTGCGCCAACGCTTCCTGGAACCAGGTGATGCTCGGCAGTTCCGTGGCGTACTGCGCCTGGAAGCGTGCCACCGCCTGCGCGTCGGGCCAGACGCCCAAGCCTTTCTCGGCCAGGCGCTTCCATGGGAACAACGGCCCCGGGTCCAGCTTGCGCAGCGGCGCGATGTCGCTGTGACCGATGATGTTTCTGGGGTCGATGCCGTTGCGCGTGCTGATGTCCTTGAGCAACACCTCCAGGGATTTCACCTGCGCTTCGGAATACGGGTACCACACGCGGCCCGTCGGCGTGTCGCGGAACCCTGGGTTGACGATCTCGATCCCGATGGAGCTGGAGTTCAGCCAGGTGCGGCCCATCCACTCGCTTTCCCCGGCATGCCAGGCGCGCTGGCTTTCATCCACCAGCTTGTAGATGGTGCCCGAAGCGTCGTCGCCGATCAGGTAATGGCTGCTGACCTGACCATGGGTCAGCAGCGCCAGGGAGCGTTCGAGGTTGGTCGAGGTGTAATGGACGACCACGAACTGCACGCGGTTGTCATGGTTGACCGAAGGGTGGCTGGTATCCAGGCGCGGGCCGCTGGCGCAGCCGCTGAGCAGGAGGAACACAAAGGCGAAGTACACGGATTTCATGGCGGATAACGTTACGCTGAAGACGATAATGCAACAGTGTAACGTACCGTTTGTGGCCCGAACGTCAAATTACAAAATGGAACATCTTTTAGGCCGCCTGCACCCGGTTACGTCCCGCTGCCTTGGCCCGGTACAACGCCTCATCGGCGCGCTTGAGCGCCAGGTCGCTGCGCTCGCCGGGCTGGAACTGCGCCACGCCCATCGACACCGTGATCGTCACCGGCTCGCCCTTGAAGTGGAACGGGCAGACTTCAATCGCCGCGCGCAGCACTTCGCCAGCGCTCAGGGCATTCGCCAGGGGTGAGTCGGGCATCAGCAACACAAACTCTTCGCCGCCGAAGCGCGCAATGAAGTCGCCGGGGCGCAGGCGCTTGCGCAGCACGCTGGCGATGATTTTCAGCACTTTGTCCCCGGCCAGGTGCCCGTAACCGTCGTTGATACGCTTGAAGTGATCGAGGTCCAGCATCGCCAGCGACAGGCTGTTGCCGCGCTGATGCCAGAGGTTGACCTCATGGTCCAGGCGCTCGCTCCACGCGGCACGGTTGGGCAAGCCGGTAAGCGGATCGACCAACGCTTTCTGGCGCTGTACTTCGAGGTGATCGCGATAACCCTGGGCCTCCTGCTCCATATTGGCGACGCGTTCGGCGAGCCCTTTCAAGCGCTCCGCCACTTCCTGCTCGCGCAGGTCACGCTGCTGCTGGTGCTGGTCCATGGTGCCGAGCAGGCCTTCAAGGTGGCTTTCCAATACCTGCTTGAGGCTGTCCAGGTCGGCGGCGCCCTGCACACTGCTTTGCAGGCCGTCGACCTGTTCGCGGATTTGCGTGTCCAGCTCACGGGCGGCCGAGCGACTGTCGGCATAGCCTTCGCTGGCCGTCTGCAGATGGCCCTGGAACGCTTCGAGGCGTTCGTTGAGCTGCTTGAGGTAGGCCTCGAACTCATGCTGGCCGCTGTCGGTGATCGCCAGCATCAGCGTGGCCAGGTCATCGAGGATCGGCAGCAGTTCGTACCAGTTCAAACCATGGGCCAGGCGCTCGCGCATGGCTTCGGCCTGCGGCCGGTGGCGCTCGGGCAGGGACAGGTCTTCCAGCAGGCCAAGCAAGGTGTCTTCAATGTGTTTGGCCACGGAGCTGTAGGACGGCTCCGGCGAATCGGGCAGGGCGTAGATTGCGTCCGCCAGCAGCTCGTCCGGGTCCGGGGCGTCCAGCACTGGCGGCAGTGACAGGCTGCCGATGACGGTTTGTTGCGGTGCATCGACCTGAACCGGCGGTGGTTCGATAAGCGCGGCGAGTGCGCTTTCGGCGCCAGGTTCTGGCGCCGCTGCTGGAAGCGCGGCAGGCGCCGCCACTTCGACGGGCCGGGCGATCGGCACGGGCTGGGGCGCGGCTTCGGAGGCGACGACCGGGCTCACGACCTCGGCCACCGTGGCCGCCTTGGCTGCCGCCACCGGTTCCGGCGGGGGCGGGGCCGAGCCTTGCGGCAACGGCGCGAACGCCCGCAGGGCCTGGGCCAACTCGTCGGACTGGGGCGGCGGTGCCGCCTCGGCGACAGGTTCGGGCACCGGCCTGGCGGCGGCGACGGGCGCAGAAGGCGCAGAAGGCGGCGGCGCGGGCTCGCCGGTCGGCGCCTCACTCGCAACTTCCTTGGCGCCAAACAGACGTTGCAGCAGGCCGGGACCGGGGCGTGGGGTTTCGCCGTCCGGTTCCAGGTTATTCAACGCCTGCCCTTGCAGGTTGCTCAACTCACTGAGCAACAGCGGGATCTCGCGCGCCTGGCCCACGCGGCTATCCAGCTGCTTGGCGAAGGTTTTCAACGGGCGGGCCACCTCGCGGGGCAGCGGCAGTTTCTGCAACTGCGCAACCAGGGCCGTGAGCGCGGCGCTCATCTGGTCAATCCGGGTTTCGCGACGCTGCTCCGAATCCAGTACGGCTTTTTCCAGGCGCGGCAGCAATGCGGCGAGGGCGGCATCCATGTCGTCGCTGCGCACCACGTCGCGCATTTCCTTCATGCATTGATCGACCGCGCGGTCGGTGCCTTCAGCGGCCAACGTACTGCGCACCAAGCCTCGGCGCAGCAGGTCGAGGCGGGCGGCCCAGCGGCGTTCGAGTTTGTCTTGTTGATCGATGCTTTTAAGGTATTTCTCTTTCCAGCGCTGGGCTTCGTCGCTCATGCAAGGGGTCCGCGAGGGCCGGGGCTCAACGCGGGCAATGCATCCACCGTGAGCGAACCCGGCAGACGAATCTCTACCGCGACCGGCAGGTGATCGGAGATGGGCTGCGCCAGCACCTGCACACTTTCGAGCGTGAGGGTCGGACTGAGCAGGATGTGGTCAAGACAGCGTTGCGGGCGCCAGCTGGGGAACGTGGCTTCGACTTGCGGCGCCAGCAACCCAAGGTCACGCAACGGGGAATTCTGCAGCAGGTCGATGGCATGGGTGTTCATGTCACCCATCAACACCTGATGCTTGTAGCCGCCAATCAACTCACGCACGTAGGCCAACTGCAGGTTGCGGGTCCGCCCCCCGAGCGCCAGGTGCATCATCACCACCACCAGGGCTTCCGAACCTTCGCCAAAACGCACGAGGATCGCGCCACGACCCTTGGGGCCCGGCAATGGGTGATCTTCGATGGCCGATGGCTTCAGGCGGCTGAGCACGCCGTTGCTGTGCTGCGCCAGACGCCCGAGGTTGCGATTGAGTTGCTGATACCAGTAGGGAAATGCACCCAACTGGGCCAGGTGTTCCACCTGGTTGATGTAGCCGGAGCGAATGCTGCCGCCGTCGGCTTCCTGCAGGGCGACCAGGTCGAAGTCGCCCAACAGGTCGCCGATCTTCTGCAGGTTGCCGGCCCGCCCGTTGTGGGGCAGCAAGTGCTGCCAGCCACGGGTGAGGTAGTGCCGGTACTTCTCGGTACTGATACCCACCTGGATATTGAAGCTGAGCAGCCGCAGGCGGCTGTCCGCCGGCAGGCCCGTGGATTCCAGGTGAGCTTCGTTGACCTGCGGGTCATGCAGACCGACAACGCGTTCGGTACCCCAGCGACGCATGGCAGGCCCCTTACTTGGCGGCGCGTTCTTTGGCGATCAACTGGTCGGCCACATTGAGGGTCGCTTCAGGACCGCCGGTGGTGCCCAGGTCAAAACGGTACTTGCCGTTGACGATCATGGTCGGAACGCCTTGCACGCCATAAGCCACGGCGAGTTTCTTGGCGGCTTCGATCTGGCCCTTGATGGCGAAGGAATTGAAGGTGGCCAGGAACTTGTCCTTGTCGACACCTTGGGTCGCGACGAAGTCAGCCATGTCCTCAGGCTTGGTCAGGCGCTTGCCTTGTTTCTGGATCGCCTCGAAGACAGCGTTGTGAACCTTGTGCTCGACACCCATGGCTTCCAGGGTCAGGAACAGTTGGCCGTGGGCATCCCAGGGGCCGCCGAACATGGCAGGGATGCGTTTGAAGTTCACGTCCTTGGGCAGTTTCTCAACCCATGGGTTGATGGTTGGCTCGAAGGCGTAGCAATGCGGGCAGCCGTACCAGAACAGCTCCACCACTTCGATCTTGCCCGGCACCGAAACCGGCACGGGGTTGGCCAATTCCACGTAGGTTTTACCGGCTTCAAGCGGCACGTCGGCGGCTTGTGCGGTCATGCCGAAGAGGCTGGCGGTGACGAGAGCGGCGCTGAGGATCAGATTACGCATGCTTTACTCCTGGACAAATAAAGTCGCCTCACGCGACCTTTGTTGTGACAGGTCTGCGCGGGCATGAGTTCGTTAGTGTAACGGCACCGGCCACAAAAAAGGGCGGCCTAGGCCACCCTTTTTATGCTTGCATCAACGGATTAATCGAGCGTTAACGCAGCCCTCGATCAGTGCAGACCCTGAATGTATTGGGAAACCGCTTCGATGTCCTTGTTGCTCAGCTTGGCGGCAATGCTCTGCATGATTTTGGTATCGCCGTCGTTGGTGCGATTGCCTTCACGGAAGTCCGTCAGTTGCTTGGCGACGTACTGCGCATGCTGGCCACCCACATGCGGGAAGCCCGCAGCGGCGTTGCCCACGCCGTTAGGCGAGTGGCAACCGATGCAGGAAGGCATGCCTTTGTCGAGGTTGCCGCCACGGAACAGTTCTTCGCCACGGGCCACTTGCTTCGGATCAGCAGCTCCCACGCTGCCTTTCTGGCTGGAAAAATAGGCCGCGATATCGGCCAGGTCCTGATCGCTGAGGTTGGTCAGCAAGCCGGTCATTTCCAGGACCGTGCGCTTGCCGTCCTTGATGTCGTGCATCTGCTTGGTCAGGTAACGCTCACCCTGGCCGGCCAGTTTAGGGAAGTTCGGCGCCGGGCTATTACCATCCGGTCCATGGCAAGCACCACACACGGCGGCTTTCGCCTGACCCGCAGCAGCGTCGCCTGCAGCATGGGCAACACCGGTGATGCCCAAGGTCAACAGCAGACTCACGATCAGTTTGTTCATCAGCTAATCCAACTACGGCTAAGGGTTTAAGAGTTATCTAACCGGGTTTACTCACCATCCACTCAATGATGGCCTGGTAATCCTCGGTACTGCAGTCCATGCACAAACCACGCGGCGGCATTGCCTTGAAACCCTGGGTCACGTGTTGCACCAGCGTGTCCATGCCTTGCGCCAGTCTGGGCGCCCAGGCTGCCTGGTCACCCCGCTTCGGGGCGTTCGGCAGTTGGCCGGCATGGCAAGCCACGCAAACTCGGTTGTACACCGCTTCCGGTTCCTGTGTAGCCTGAGCGCCGTAAAGCGGCATCAAGACACCGACAGCAAGCAACCATCTGGTCATACATCGACCTTTTCAGGGTTTGGGAGCGTTTTGCGTTCTAATGCGCAATAAAGGTCTATCGCTCCCGTGAACTTCATCCTTCGCTGGGACAAAGCACACACAAAATCTGCGGCATTATATACTGGCGCTACTGAAACGGAAACGACACCGCTTGCCGCACCCTTTTTCGGCACCGCCCATATCGGAAATCTCATGCAACTCAAGAACCCCATCCTCGGCCTGTGCCAACAGTCCACGTTCATGCTCAGCGCCGCCAAAGTGGACCAATGCCCCGATGACGAGGGCTTTGAAGTCGCCTTTGCCGGCCGTTCCAACGCGGGCAAATCCAGCGCCCTGAACACCTTGACCCATGCCAGCCTGGCGCGCACCTCGAAAACCCCGGGCCGCACGCAGTTGCTCAACTTCTTCAAGCTAGACGATGATCGGCGTCTGGTCGACCTTCCGGGCTACGGTTATGCAAAAGTACCTATCCCGCTGAAGCTGCACTGGCAGCGTCACCTCGAGGCTTACCTGGGTGGCCGGGAGAGTTTGAAGGGTTTGATTCTGATGATGGACATCCGTCATCCAATGACCGACTTCGACCTGCTGATGCTCGACTGGGCAGTCGCCAGCGGCATGCCGATGCATATCCTGCTGACCAAAGCCGACAAACTGACCTATGGCGCCGCCAAGAACACGCTGTTGAAGGTGCAGGCGGAAATCCGCAAAGGTTGGGGTGACACCATCACCATCCAGCTGTTCTCGGCGCCAAAGCGTCTGGGCCTGGAAGAAGCCTACACCGTGCTGGCCGACTGGATGGAATTGGCCGACAAGGGCGCAGAAACCGCGGAGTGACTTTTGCGCAGGCAAAAAAAACCCCGGACTTCGTATGGGGAGGGGAAGTTCGGGGTTCAAGCTCCGGACCGCTAGGGCGGGGTCCAGATATCTGCCAACACTTAACACAACATAGGAGCATTGAAGGGCTTCACCACCCATTCAGTAACTCTGAGTGGCATTTCATGAGTTAAGTTCCGGCAGGTACAAAAAACTATTTGCAATAAGCGACGGCGTTTTCGGATCTAAAGCGTTCTGCCACCACCCTCGGCGGTGGCAGAACCGCGCTATCAGTGCGCTTCGTCCCAGTTATCACCCACGCCCACTTCCACCAGCAGCGGCACATCCAGCGTCGCCGCGTGGCTCATGTGCTGGCGGATCTCGTCACGCACTTGATCGACCAGATCCTCGCGAACCTCCAGCACCAGCTCATCGTGTACCTGCAGGATGACTTTGGCATCCAGGCCTGACGCGGTCAGCCAGTTATCCACCGCCACCATGGCTTTCTTGATGATATCCGCCGCCGTGCCCTGCATCGGCGCGTTGATCGCCGTGCGCTCGGCGCCTTTGCGCAGCGCCGGGTTCTTCGCGTTGATGTCCGGCAGGTACAGGCGGCGACCGAAGATCGTCTCGACATAACCCTGCTCGGCCGCCTGGGCGCGGGTGCGCTCCATATAGGCCAGCACGCCCGGATAGCGGGCGAAATAACGGTCGATATAGGCCTGGGACTGTTTACGATCGACACCGATCTGCTTGGCCAGGCCAAACGCGCTCATGCCGTAGATCAGGCCGAAGTTGATCGCCTTGGCGCTGCGACGCTGGTCGGTGGTGACCGCGCCCAGCTCCACGCCAAATACTTCGGCGGCGGTGGCCTTGTGTACGTCCAGGTCATTGCGGAAGGCGTGCAGCAAGCCTTCGTCCTTGGCCAGGTGCGCCATGATCCGCAGCTCGATCTGCGAGTAGTCCGCCGCCAGCAGCTTGTAGCCTTTTGGCGCGACGAACGCCTGACGAATCCGCCGGCCTTCAGCGGTGCGGATCGGAATGTTCTGCAGGTTCGGATCACTCGACGACAAACGCCCAGTGGCCGCTACCGCCTGGTGATACGAGGTATGGATGCGCCCGGTGCGCGGGTTGATCTGCTCAGGCAAGCGGTCGGTGTAGGTGCTTTTCAGCTTGCTCATGGAGCGGTACTGCATCAGCACCTTGGGCAGCGGGAAATCCTGCTCGGCCAGTTCGGCAAGCACCGCTTCGGCGGTCGACGCCTGGCCCTTGGCGGTCTTGCTGAGAACCGGGTGGCCGAGTTTTTCGTAGAGGATCGCGCCCAATTGCTTGGGCGAGCCGAGGTTGAATTCCTCACCGGCGATGGCAAATGCCTCACGCTCCAGTTCGACCATCTTCTCGCCCAGCTCAACACTCTGCACGCCGAGCAACTTGGCATCCACCAGCGCGCCCTGGCGCTCGATACGCGCCAGCACCGGCACCAACGGCATCTCGATATCGGTCAGCACGCTGACCAGGCTGGGGATCGCCTGGAGTTTTTCGAACAAGGTCTGGTGCAGGCGCAGGGTGACGTCGGCATCTTCAGCCGCGTAAGGGCCGGCCTGTTCGAGGGAGATCTGGTCAAAGGTCAGCTGTTTGGCGCCTTTACCCGCAATATCCTGGAAGCTCACCGTGGTGTGACCCAGGTATTTCTGAGCCAGGCTGTCCATGTCATGCCGTGTGGCGGTGGAGTCGAGGACGTAGGATTCGAGCATGGTGTCGTAGGCAACGCCCTGCACCGTGATGCCACAATTCTGATCGCCACCGATGGCACAGTTGGCCAGGATATTCATATCGAACTTGGCGTGCTGGCCCACCTTGAGCTTGCTCGGGTCTTCGAGGATCGGCTTGAGCGCGCGCAGCACCGTGTCGCGGTCCAGCTGCTCCGGCACGCCCATGTAGGAATGGGTCAGCGGGATGTAGGCCGCTTCGTAGGGCTGCACCGCGAACGACAACCCAACCAGCTGCGCTTGCTGTGCATCGATGCCGGTGGTCTCGGTATCGAAGGCGAACAGCTTGGCCTCGCCGAGCTTCTTCAGCCACACATCGAAACGCGCCTGATCGAGGATGGTCTCGTACTTGAGCTCGGTGCTGACGACCGGCGCATTCTCGGCGACCGGAGCCGCCACCTCCAAGCCGGTGCGCTTGGCGTCGCGCTGCACTTCCTCGAACCAGCTTTTGAACTCCAGGAGGGTGTACAGCTCCAGGAGTTTTTCGCGATCCGGCTCGATCAGGTGCAGATCATCCAGGCCCACGTCCAGCGGCACGTCGATCTTGATCGTCGCCAGTTGATAGGAGAGGAAGGCCATGTCCTTATGCTCTTGCAGCTTGGCCGGCAGGGTCTTGGCCCCACGGATAGGCAGGCTCGGCACAATATCCAGATTTTCATACAGCTCTTTCAGGCCGCCATTGACGCCCACCAGCAAGCCAGAAGCGGTCTTCGGACCAATGCCCGGAACGCCAGGGATGTTGTCGGACGAATCGCCCATCAACGCCAGATAGTCGATAATCTGCTCCGGAGCGACGCCAAATTTCTCCTTTACGCCCTCCACATCCATGGCGCTACCGGTCATGGTGTTGACCAGGGTAATGTGCCCGTCCACCAGCTGCGCCATGTCTTTGTCGCCGGTCGAGATCACCACCGGGCGGTCCGCGGCTGCGCTGCTGCGGGCCAGGGTGCCGATCACGTCATCGGCTTCGACGCCTTCGACGCACAACAGCGGGAAACCCAGGGCGATCACGCTCTGGTGCAGGGGCTCGATCTGCAGGCGCATGTCGTCGGGCATGCTTGGGCGGTTGGCCTTGTATTCGGCGTACATTTCGTCGCGAAAGGTCCCACCCTTGGCGTCGAACACGACCGCGAACGGGCTGTCCGGGTACTGCTTGCGCAGGCTCTTGAGCATGTTCAACACGCCCTTGACCGCACCGGTCGGCAGGCCTTTGGAAGTGGTCAGCGGTGGCAGCGCGTGGAAGGCGCGGTACAGATATGAAGAACCGTCCACCAGGACGAGGGGGGCTTGGCTCATGAGCAGGATCAACCTTTTCGGCGGGTCAGGCGCTAGAATAGCCGGACCACAGACAACAAAGGGACAAGGTTATCATGCGCTCATTCAATCGCCTGCTGTTGACCGGCTTGTTTGCATTCGCTCCGATGGTTGCCATGGCGGCCGACAGTGCGCCTTCGGGTGATCCGGAAGTTACCATTCGCACAGAGGGCGACAGAACCATTCAGGAGTACCGTCAAAACGGTTTCCTGTACGCAATCAAGATAACGAAGAAAGGCTTCCCACCGTATTTCCTGGTGCGCGCGGACGGAACCGATGCGAATTTCATCCGCTCTGACCAACCGGATATGCTGATCCCGTCATGGAAGATCTTCGAATGGAAATGATTTCTTAACTTCAATTGGCGCCGCACACCGCGGCGCCCGTACTGGCAGTTTTAACCATGTCTGTGTTCACCCCCCTGGCTCGGCCCGAGCTGGAAACCTTTCTTGCCCCTTACGGGCTCGGCCGCCTGCTTGATTTCCAGGGGATCGCCGCGGGTAGCGAAAACACCAATTTCTTCATCAGCCTGGAACAGGGTGAGTTCGTCCTGACCCTGGTCGAGCGCGGCCCGGTGCAGGAAATGCCGTTCTTCATCGAACTGCTCGACGTGCTCCACGACGCCGACTTGCCGGTGCCTTACGCCCTGCGCACCACCGACGGCGTGGCCCTGCGCGAATTGGCCGGCAAACCGGCGCTGCTGCAACCGCGCCTGGCCGGCAAGCACATCAAGGACGCCAATGCCCAGCACTGCGCCCAGGTCGGCGACCTGCTTGGCCATCTGCACCTGGCGACCCAGGGCGACAAGGTGCTGGAGCGCAAGACCGATCGCGGGCTGGACTGGATGCTCAGCGAAGGAGCGCAGTTGATTTCGCACCTGGACGCAGCGCCGCAACGCCTGCTGCGCGACGCACTGGATGAGATCGAGGCCCACAAGGCGCAGATCCTCGCCCTGCCGCGCGCGAATATTCACGCGGATCTGTTTCGCGACAACGCGATGTTTGAAGGCACGCACCTGACGGGCTTGATCGACTTTTACAACGCCTGCTCGGGCCCGATGCTGTACGACGTGGCGATCGCCCTGAATGACTGGTGCTCGGACGCCGACGGCGCACTCGACGGCCAGCGCGCCCGCGCACTGCTCGGGGCTTATGCGGGGTTGCGCCCGTTTACCGCGAAAGAAGCCGAGTTGTGGCCGACGATGTTGCGCGTGGCGTGCGTGCGGTTCTGGTTGTCACGCCTGATCGCGGCGGAGTCGTTTGCCGGGCAGGATGTGTTGATTCATGACCCGGCGGAGTTCGAGCATCGGCTGGCGCAGCGCCAGCAGGTCGCGATCCAGCTGCCGTTCGCGCTCTAAAATGCGGGAGGGAGCTTCTTGCTCCCTCCTACAGACGTTATGCCTGGGCTTTCAGAGCGACTCCAGGCAGCCCGCCAAGTCATTGCCCAGCTTGTCCAGCACCTGTTCGTAACCTTGAGCGGAAGCCGGGGTGTACCCGCCCAACGCATCCAGCTCCGCCAACTTCACCGGCAAACCGGCCACCAGCGTTTCCGCCAGGCGCGGACGCAGCGGCGGCTCACTGAACACGCAGGTCTTGCCGACTTCCTGCAAACGTGTACGCATCGCCGCCACATGCTGGGCACCGGGCTGCACTTCGGCGGCCACGCTGAACACACCGGCGTGCTTGAGGCCGTAGGCCTCTTCGAAATAATCAAAGGCTTCGTGGAACACAAAGTAAGGCTTGTCGTGGATGCCGGCCATCCGCGCTTTCAAGCGCGCGTCCAACGCATCCAGTCGGCTCACGAACGCCTTCACGTTGAGCTGGTAGCGCTCGGCATTGGCCGGGTCCGCGGCGCTGAGGTCGGCGCCCATGCGTGCGGCAATCACCCGGGCGTTGAGCGTCGACAACCACAGATGTGCATCCAAAGTGCCTGGGCGATGATCGTGGTCATGTTCGTCGGCATCGTCGGCGTGGGAATGGCTATCTTCGGCGAAACGGCGGAGTTTCATGCCCGGAAGATCCTGCACGGCCACCGTCGGCAGGCTGCGCCCCTTGAGGACGCGGGGCAGGAAGCCTTCCATGTCCGGGCCGATCCAATACAGCAAGTCCACCGACTGCACGCCCCGCACGTCGGATGGGCGCAACGCATAGTTATGCGGCGAGGCCCCCGGCGGCAACAACACCTCGGGAACCGCCACGCCGTCCTGCACAGCCGCGGCAATCAACTGCAGCGGCTTGATGCTGGTCAGCACCTTGACCTCCGCCTGAGCGGCACCCGCGGTGAGCAAACTGGCGACAAATACGACAAAAACGGGAAAAAGTCGGGACACGATGACCACTCAATGGCGTAGGAACGGGTAACATAATAACGTCTCTATCAAATATCTGTCGCCGCTCATGCCTATAACACCGCTTGCCAGCCGTCCCCACGACCACTCTCACTGCGTGCATACCGCGCTGTCGGAGGCCGACACCCTCTGCGCACGGCAGGGTCTGCGCCTGACCGCCCTGCGTCGGCGCGTGCTGGAACTGGTCTGGCAGAGCCACAAGCCGCTGGGCGCCTACGACATCCTCGGCGTGCTCAGCGAGCAGGACGGTCGCCGCGCCGCGCCGCCCACGGTGTACCGCGCGCTGGATTTCCTGCTGGACAACGGCCTGGTACACCGCATCGCGTCACTCAACGCCTTCGTCGGCTGCAACCACCCGGAACACGCGCACCAGGGGCAGTTCCTGATCTGTCGCAAGTGCCACGCCGCCATTGAGCTTGAGCAAAGCAGCATCAGCGACGCCATCATCCAGAGCGCCGCCGACGTCGGCTTCAAGGTGGAAGGGCAAACCGTCGAAGTCGTCGGGCTCTGCGCCGGTTGCCAGGGGGCTTGATGAGCAACGCGTTAATCCGCCTGGAGCAGGTCGGGGTCACGTTCGCCGGGCAAAACGTGCTGGATAACATCGCGCTGAGCGTCGAACCGGGGCAGATCGTCACGCTGATCGGCCCCAATGGCGCCGGCAAGACCACCCTGGTGCGCGCCGTACTCGGCCTGCTCAAGCCCGACACCGGCAGTGTGTGGCGCAAGCCCAAGCTGCGTGTCGGTTATATGCCGCAAAAACTCTTCGTGGACCCGACGCTGCCCTTGTCGGTGCTGCGCTTCCTGCGCCTGGTGCCGGGCGTGGACCGCGCCCGCGCGCAAGCCGCGCTCAAGGAGGTCGGTGCCGAACAGGTCATCGACAGCCCGGTGCAAAGCATCTCCGGCGGTGAAATGCAGCGCGTGTTGCTGGCCCGCGCCCTGTTGCGCGAGCCGGAGCTGCTGGTGCTCGACGAACCGGTGCAGGGCGTCGACGTCGCCGGCCAGGCCGAGTTGTACAGCTTGATCACCCGCCTGCGCGACCGCCTTGGCTGCGGCGTGCTGATGGTCTCCCACGACCTGCACCTGGTGATGAGCACCACCGACCAAGTGGTGTGCCTCAACCGCCACGTGTGCTGCTCCGGCCATCCGGAGCAAGTCAGCGGCGACCCGGCGTTCGTCGAGCTGTTCGGCAAGAACGCGCAGAGCCTGGCGATTTATCACCACCATCACGATCACGCCCATGACCTGCATGGCGCCGTGGTCGACGATCCCGCCACACCCCACACTCACGTTCATGGAGATAGCTGCAAGCATGGCTGATTTTCTGCTCTACGCCCTGCTGGCAGGCTTGGCTCTGGCGCTGGTGGCGGGCCCGCTGGGCTCGTTCGTGGTCTGGCGGCGCATGGCCTATTTCGGCGACACCTTGTCCCACGCCGCATTGCTGGGCGTGGCCCTGGGCTTTCTGCTGGATGTGAGCCCGACCATCGCCGTGACCGTCGGCTGCCTGCTGCTGGCGGTGCTGCTGGTGACCCTGCAACAGCGCCAGCCGCTGGCCTCCGACACGTTGCTGGGCATCCTGGCGCCCAGCACTCTGTCCCTGGGCCTGGTGGTGCTGAGCTTCATGCATGAAGTACGCATCGACCTGATGGCTTACCTGTTCGGCGACCTGCTGGCGATCAGCCCCACGGACCTTGCGTGGATTCTCGGCGGCAGCGCAGCCGTGCTGGTGCTGCTGGTGACGCTGTGGCGCCCGCTGCTGGCAATCACCGTGCATGAAGAACTGGCCACGGTGGAAGGCTTGCCCGTGCCCGCGCTGCGCATGACCTTGATGTTGTTGATCGCCGTGGTGATCGCTGTCGCGATGAAGATTGTCGGCGTATTGTTGATCACGTCACTGCTGATCATTCCCGCCGCCGCCGCCCAGCGCCACGCCCGCTCGCCGGAACAGATGGCGATCGGCGCCAGCGTACTGGGGATGCTGGCAGTGTGTGGGGGCCTGGCGCTGTCCTGGTTCAAGGACACGCCGGCAGGGCCGTCGATTGTGGTCACGGCGGCCGCCCTGTTTCTGCTGAGTTTTGTCCTGCCCCGTCGAGGGGTGTAGACTTGCTCGCTTTTTGCGCAAATAGAGAGTCGCAGGAATGAAGCCGTTCACCTCCCGTTATCTGCTCCTTGCCGCATTTTCCCTGCTGCTGGGCGCTTGTCAAAGTACCCCGCCCGCCGCCCCCGAGGCCCCGGACGCACGCGCTGTCGCCATCGCGCAACTGGAGCAAAACCTGGCCAGCAGCGAGCTGGCCACCGCCGAAGACCAACTGGCCGCGCTGCAAGCCCAGTCGCCCAACGATCCGGCGCTCGAGGCTTACCAGCGTCAACTGGCCGAAGCCTACCTGCAACGCAGTCAGATCGTGTTGCAAAAAGGTGATGTCAACGCCGCCGCTACCGCCCTCAGCCGCGCCCGCGCATTGATGCCCAAGGCTCCGGCGCTGACCGGTGGCGTCAACAGCGCCATCACCCACGCGCGCAAAGCCGAGCTGGACAAAGCCGAGGCCGCCCTCAAGGCCGCCGAAACCAAGCCCGTCGCCAAGGTCATCGACCCGGCCGCGCAGAGCACCACCGTGGCGCTGAACCTCACAGACATCGAAGAGCTGCGCCATCAGCTGGATGCCATCGCCACCGACGTGGTGAATTACCAGTGCGATGTGACCATCCAGGCACCGCGCACCCAGGATTACCCGTGGCTGGCGACCTTGCTGAGCAAACGGGTCAAGCGCATTGATTCGGGCTACGACCTGACGATTCACCGGCAGATCCTGAAGACTATTCCGGCGCAGGTTGTGCTGATTCCGCGCAAGGCGGAATAAAGCCATCGGGGGCAAGCCCCCTCCCACATTTTGAACGGTGAATACATTCACAGTGTGGGAGGGGGCTTGCCCCCGATGGCGATCTAACCAACAACAGATGGCTTAAGCCGGAACCGCCTTGGCCTTCGGCTCACGCTCCCAGACCCGATGCTGGGCAATCGCTTTAAAGAACGCCTTGAACGCCTTGGTATCCGCCCCCACGATCAACCCCGCATCCGCCTCGAGCTTGAGCAGATCGAGCAAGGGCTGCGCGTCACTGGCCACGGCAATCGCCTTCAGGTGCTTGTAGGCCTCCAGCAGGTAGTGCAACGCCACACCGTCCCCACTCAACGCCTTGATCGACGCCTTACCGCCGGGCACGAACACCGCATCAAACGCAATCGAGGGCAGGCCTGCCATCGACGCATCCACCGCCAGATGCTTGCCATCGGCCGTGGTGACCGGCGCCGAGGTCGGCCCGAGCAACTTGGCGTGTGCGCCCTCGGCTTGCAGCGCTTTCTTCAATGCGGCAATTGCCGCGCCGTCGACACCATCGGCCGCCAGAATCGCCACTTTGCGCGTTTTGATATCGCCCGACAGCAGGTTCACCTGGCTCAACGCCGGCGACGCTTTCACCGACGCCTTGCGCGGCGGCACCGTGCCTTTGGTCGGTGCGAGCAGACCCAGGTTCTGTGCAACGCGCCTGGCCAGTTCCAGGTCGATGTTGGCCAGAATCTCATTGACCTGACGGGCACGGATAACCTCGCGCTCCACCTTGCCCAACTCAAAACTGTAGGCCGCAATGATGTGCTCTTTCTCATGGTGGCTCATGCTGTTAAAAAACAGCGTGGCCTGGGAGAAGTGATCGCCAAACGACTCACTGCGCTCGCGCACCTTGTTGGCATCGACGCGCTCGTAATAGGTTTCGAAACCACCCTCCTGAGCCGCGGGCGGCGTTTCTTTCGGCCAACCGCCATCGATCGAATTCGGCTCATACGCAGCCCGGCCCTTATCGATCACAGTGCGATGCTGGGCATCCCGCTGACCATTATGGAAAGGTACTACAGGCCGATTGATCGGCAGCTCATGAAAGTTCGGCCCACCGAGTCGGCTGATCTGGGTATCCGTGTAGGAAAACAGGCGGCCTTGCAGCAGCGGGTCGTTGGTGAAGTCGATACCCGGCACGATATGGCCAGGGCAAAAGGCGACTTGCTCGACTTCGGCAAAGAAGTTGTCGGGGTTGCGGTTAAGCACCATCTTGCCCAGCGGCGTAATCGGCACCAACTCTTCGGGGATGATCTTGGTCGGATCGAGCAGGTCGAAGTCGAACTTATGCTCGTCTTCTTGCGCAACGATCTGTACACCCAACTCCCACTCAGGGTAGTCACCGCCCTCAATCGCTTCCCACAGGTCGCGACGGTGGTAATCGGTATCTTTACCGGCAAGCTTTTGCGCTTCGTCCCACACCAGGGAACAGGTGCCGACTGTTGGATGCCAGTGGAATTTCACGAAGCTCGATTTACCTTCGGTATTGATCAAGCGAAAGGTGTGAATACCGAACCCCTGCATGGCACGCAGGCTTTTCGGAATAGCCCGGTCAGACATGGCCCAGATCACCATGTGCGCCGATTCCGGCTGCAGCGAGACAAAATCCCAGAACGTATCGTGAGCCGAGCCACCGGTAGGCATTTCATTGTGCGGCTCAGGCTTTACCGCATGCACAAAGTCGGGAAACTTGATCGCATCCTGAATGAAAAATACCGGCATGTTGTTGCCCACCAGGTCGAAGTTGCCTTCCTCGGTGAAGAACTTCACGGCAAAACCGCGCACGTCGCGCACCGTATCGCCCGAACCACGCGGGCCTTGCACGGTGGAAAAACGCACGAACACCGGGGTTTTATGCTCGGGGTTACGCAGGAAACCGGCCTTGCTCAGCGCCGAATGGTTCTCATAGGTCTGAAAATAGCCATGCGCGCCCGTACCGCGCGCATGCACGATGCGCTCCGGGATACGTTCATGGTCAAAATGCGTGATTTTTTCACGCATGATGAAGTCTTCCAGCAGCGAGGGGCCGCGGGCACCGACTTTCAAGGTGTTCTGGTTATCGGAAATCTTCACGCCTTGGTTGGTACGCAGCGCCTGGCCGGTCGCGTCGCTACGGAATGCCTCCAGGGCCTGCAGCTTGGCGTTGGTGTTGCCACGGTCCAGGGTATCGGTGCCCGCCAGTTCACTCTTCGGCGGGATGGCTGGCTTGTGGGTACTCATCAGACAAAACTCCTTATTCAAAGTGGCCAGAGCGGTCCCCGGCTCGTTTGAGCAAAACCCCAGGCACGGCACCCGGGAAATCGAGTTGCTGAAGTAGTGACTGACACGAATTTGCACCGTTCCTTTTTTATGACCTTTGATCGCGTTATTGCCAAATCACTGGTTGAATGCGAAATAAATGCTAAGAACCGCTATACGGACAGGCTAAAATGCGCGCCCGGCTAACCGCTGATCCCTTTTCCATGCGCCCCACAAGGTTCGCTACGTGATCGAGTTTCATAACGTCCATAAAACCTACCGCGTCGCCGGTAAGGAAATCCCCGCGCTTCACCCCACCAACCTGCGCGTCGAGAACGGCCAGGTGTTTGGTCTGATTGGCCACTCCGGTGCGGGAAAAAGTACCTTGTTGCGCCTGATCAATCGCCTCGAGCAACCCAGCGGCGGCCAGATCAACGTCGATGGCGAAGAAGTCACGGCCCTGGATGCCAACGGCCTGCGCCGTTTCCGCCAGCAGGTCGGGATGATTTTCCAGCACTTCAACCTGCTGGCCTCCAAGACCGTCGCCGACAACGTGGCGCTGCCGCTGACACTGGCCGGCGAATTGTCGCGCAAGGCCATCGACCAGCGCGTCGCCGAACTGCTGGCGCGCGTCGGCCTGTCGGACCACGCCAAGAAGTACCCGGCGCAACTGTCCGGCGGCCAGAAGCAGCGCGTCGGCATTGCCCGCGCCCTGGCGACCAAGCCGAAAATCCTGCTGTGCGACGAAGCCACCAGCGCCCTTGACCCGCAGACCACCGCCTCGGTGTTGCAACTGCTGGCCGAGATCAACCGCGAGTTGAAGCTCACCATCGTACTGATCACCCACGAAATGGACGTGATCCGCCGCGTATGCGACCAGGTGGCCGTGATGGATGCCGGCGTGATCGTCGAGCAAGGCTCGGTGGCCGACGTGTTCCTGCACCCCAAGCACCCGACCACCAAGCGCTTTGTCCAGGAAGCCGATCAGGTCGACGAAAGCGAGCAGCGCGATGACTTCGCCCATGTACCGGGCCGCATCGTGCGCCTGACGTTCCAGGGCGAAGCGACCTACGCACCGCTGCTGGGTAACATCGCCCGCGAAACGGGTGTGGACTACAGCATCCTCGCCGGGCGCATCGACCGCATCAAAGACATCCCCTACGGGCAACTGACCCTCGCCATCACCGGCGGTGACATGGAAGCGGCCTTTGCCCGCTTCACCGCCGCCGACGTCCACATGGAGGTGCTGCGCTAATGGAAGTCCTGATGAGTTTCTTCGCCAATATCGACTGGTCCGAAATCTGGCTCGCCACCGGCGACACCATGACCATGCTGTTCGGTTCGCTGTTCTTCACCGTGCTGCTCGGCTTGCCCTTGGGCGTGCTGCTGTTTCTGTGCAGCCCGCGCCAGTTGTTCGAGCAAAAAGGCCTGTACGCGTTGCTGTCGCTGAGCGTGAACATCCTGCGCTCGCTGCCGTTCATCATCCTGTTGATCGTGATGATCCCGTTCACCGTGCTGATCACCGGCACCTCGCTGGGCGTGGCCGGTGCGATTCCGCCGCTGGTCGTGGGCGCAACGCCGTTCTTTGCGCGCCTGGTGGAAACCGCGCTGCGTGAAGTAGACCGCGGCATCATCGAAGCCACCCAGTCCATGGGCGCCAGCACGCGCCAGATCATCACTCATGCTTTATTGCCTGAAGCCCGCCCCGGCATTTTCGCGGCGATTACGGTGACGGCGATTACACTGGTGTCCTACACCGCCATGGCCGGCGTCGTCGGTGCCGGCGGCCTGGGCGACCTGGCCATCCGTTTCGGCTACCAGCGCTTCCAGACCGATGTGATGGTCGTCACTGTGGTGCTGTTGTTGATCCTGGTGCAAATTCTGCAAACCGTCGGCGACAAGCTGGTGGTGCATTTTTCTCGAAAATAACGACTATTGCCGGCTATACGCCGATAAATGCCCGAACAAGGAGCTTGCTGGATGAAAAAACTACTGGTTGCTTTCGCCGCCGTCGCCGCGTTTTCGGCCCACGCCGAGACCATCACGGTTGCCGCCTCGCCGGTGCCCCACGCGGAAATCCTCGAATTCGTGAAGCCGGCACTCGCCAAAGAGGGCGTGGACTTGCAGGTCAAAGTCTTCACCGACTACGTGCAGCCCAACGTACAAGTGGCCGAAAAGCGCCTGGACGCCAACTTCTTCCAGCACCAGCCGTACCTGGATGAGTTCAACAAAGCCAAGGGCACGCACCTGGTGAGCGTCGGCGCGGTCCACCTCGAGCCCCTGGGCGCTTACTCCAGCAAGTACAAGACCCTGGCCGACCTGCCTGACGGCGCCAACGTCGTGATCCCGAACGACGCCACCAACGGCGGCCGTGCGCTGTTGCTGCTGGCCAAGCACAACCTGATCACCCTGAAGGACCCGACCAACATCCTGTCGACCATCAAGGACATCACCGCCAACCCGAAAAAACTCAAGTTCCGCGAACTGGAAGCCGCCACGTTGCCGCGCGTGCTGACCCAGGTCGACCTGGCGCTGATCAACACCAACTACGCGCTGGAAGCCAAACTGGACCCGTCCAAGGACGCTCTGGTCATCGAAGGCAGCGACTCGCCTTACGTGAACATCCTGGTGACCCGCGAAGACAACAAAGACTCGGACGCCGTGAAGAAGCTGGTCGCAGCCCTGCACACGCCTGAAGTGAAGAAGTTCATCGAAGAGAAGTACAAAGGCGCGATCAAGCCAGCGTTCTGATCCGACTCGCTCCCCAACACACCGCAGATCAAACAATGTGGGAGGGGGCTTGCTCCCGATAGCGGCAGTTCAGTCGATGCATACGTTGACTGACCCACCGCCATCGGGAGCAAGCCCCCTCCCACCTGTGTTTTGTGTTGCCTGTTATTTGCGCTGCAACAGCCCTGGCAACTGCGCCACCAGTTTCTGGTTGTTCAGCGGCGCACGAATGAACCCACGCTGGGTGCCATCCGGACCGATCAGCGCGAGGTTGCCGCTGTGGTCGACCGTGTAGTTCGGCTTGGTCGTGTCCGCCGGAATGAACGGGATGCTCACCGCGTTCGACACCTTCTGCACATCGTCCACATTCGCGCCGGTCAGGCCTTCGAATTGCGGGTCGAAATAGCCCAGGTATTGCTTGAGCTGAGTCGGCGTGTCGCGGTTCGGGTCGACGCTGACCAGGATCACCTGCAACTTATCCACAGCCTCTTTGGGCAACTCGCTCTTGATCTGGCGCAGTTGGGCGAGGGTGGTGGGGCAGATGTCCGGGCAGAAGGTGTAGCCGAAGAACAGCAGGCTCCACTTACCCTTCAACTCGTTGACCAGCACCGGCTGGCCGTCCTGGTTGGTCATGGTCACCGGCGGCAATTGGCGGCTTTGCGGCAGCAGAATGATGCCGGCATCGATCAAGGCGGTCGGGTCGCCCTGGCCCTTGCCCGAGAGCACTTTGTTGACGGTCAGGCCCATGATCAACGCGACAATGGCCACCAGAATGAAGACAGTTTTTTGAGTTCGGGTCATAGGTTCAACAGTAAGTAGTGGTCTACAAGCAGGGCGATAAACAGCAGGAACAGGTACCAGATAGAGTACTTGAACGTGTTGATCGCCGCGTGCGGCTGAGCGCCACGGTACAGCACCCAGGCCCATTGCAGAAAGCGTGCACCCAACACCAGCGCAGATCCGAGGTACAGCAGGCCGCTCATATGGATGACGTAGGGCATCAGGCTCACCGCCAGCAGGACGCAGGTGTAGAGCAGGATATGCACCTTGGTGTAGTGCTCGCCATGAGTGACCGGCAGCATCGGAATATCGGCCTTGGCGTATTCCTCCTTGCGGTGAATGGCCAGGGCCCAGAAGTGCGGCGGGGTCCAGGCGAAGATGATCAGCACCAGCAGCAGCGGCTCGGCGCTGACATGCCCGGTGACCGCAACCCAGCCCAACAGCGGCGGCGCCGCGCCGGCCAGGCCACCGATGACGATGTTCTGCGGCGTCGCGCGCTTGAGAAAGCCGGTGTAGATCACCGCATAACCGAGCAACGAGGCCAGCGTCAGCCAGGCCGCCAGCGGGTTGGTGAACGCCAGCAGCAGCGCCAACCCGGCAACAGCCAGAAACAAAGCAAAGGCCAGCGCCGCCCCGGGCGATACACGCCCCTGTGCGATCGGGCGCTTTTGTGTGCGTGCCATCAGCGTATCGATGCGCCGATCGACGACGTGGTTGACCACCGCCGCGCCACCGGCACACAGGGCGATCCCCAGGTTGCCGAAGATCAGCACCGCCCACGGCACCCCGGCGCGGGTGGCGAGGAACATGCCCACCAGCGAGGTGATGAGCATCAGCACCACCACTTTCGGCTTGGTCAGCTCCAGGTAGTCACGCCAGATCGCCTGGCCGTGACGCGCGCCGATCAAGGTCGCCATGGCATCTCTCCTTTGAGGGTGATAAGGCCCGATACGTGTTTACGCGGGCTGAAGCGCCAGCCGAACGGCATCTGGCGGCGCACCCGGACCAGGCTGGTACGGGCGTGGTAATTGACCAGTACCAGGGTCAGCAACAAGGCTGCGCCACCGGCGTTGTGACCGACCGCCACCGGCAGCGGCAGGTGGAAATACACGTTGCTCAGGCCCAGGCCGATCTGTGCCGCCAGGGCGATCAGCAGCAAGCCCGCGAGCCGGGTCATGCCCACCGCGCGCAGCTGCCAGGCCAGGCCCAGCAATACCAGGGTGACCAGCAGCGCGCCGATGCGGTGGGTCAGGTGAATGGCCGTGCGCGCGTCGCTGTCGAGCTGGCCGCCGAGGTAATTGGGGCCGATGTGCTGGGTCAGGTGGAAGCCATTGGCAAAGTCCGCCGCCGGCCACCACTGGCCGTGACAGGTGGGCAAATCGATACAGGCCACCGCCGCGTAGTTGGAACTCACCCAGCCGCCCAGTGCGATCTGGCCGATCACCAGCACCAGGCCGGCGGTGGCCCAATATTGCAGGCGCTTGGGCACGATCAGCGCGGGCAGCACACCGGACAGGCGCAGGGTCAGCAGAAACAACAGGCTCAAGGTCGCAAAGCCGCCCAACAGATGCCCGGTCACCACTTGCGGCCAGAGCTTGAGCGTCACCGTCCACATACCGAACGCCGCCTGGGCGAACACCACCGCCAACAGGAACAGCGGCAACTTCACCGGCTGGCCGGGGTCGCGCCGATGCCGCCACGAGCGCGCCGCCAGCAGCACGATCAGCAGGCCCAGGGTGCCGGCAAAGTAACGATGGACCATCTCGCTCCAGCCTTTGTCGGCCTCCACCGGCGTGTCCGGGAAATGCAGCTCGGCATGGGCCAACTGGGCGTCGCTTTGCGGCACGCTGATAAAGCCGTAGCAGCCCGGCCAATCCGGACAACCCAGGCCGGCGTGGGTCAGGCGCGTATAGGCGCCGAGCAATACGACAATCAGCGCCAGCAAGGTGGCAAACAGCGCGAGGCGAAATCCAGGTTTGGCCATGACGATGCCCTTATCCGATGTTCGACAGTTTCAACAACTGGCGCAGGTCGTTGAGCAAGTCCTTGCCCTTGACCGTCGTGTCGTAGCGCAGCACCAGGTTGCCGTGGGGATCGACGATCCACAGTTGCGCCTCGCCCGGTGCGGCGGCGGCTTTGCCGAAGGTCGTCAGGTCCAGCGGGTAGCGTTGCAATTGCGGGTATTCGGCCTTGAGCCTGGCCTCGTAATCGGCGCCGACCGGCTGCGCACTGGCCAGGGCATGACTGGCCCGGGACGCATCGCGGCCGAGGCCGATCTGCAGCTGCCGCGCCAGGTACACCAGTTGCCGGCACTCGGCGGCGCAGGCGCTGGGCGCGGTGACGAGCAACTGCCAGCGCTGTTCGTCCGCCTGCACGCCGATATCGGCGCGGGTCTGGCCGTTGCCGATCAGTTCGCCGTGGTAACTGCGACTGTCCGGCACCCAGAACTGCAGCTTGTACATAAAGGTGGCGAGCGCCATCGGGCCGATCACCATCAGCAGGATCAGGATCAGTTGCCAGCGGCCTTTGCGCCGGTCGGGCGTCGCTGGCGCATCAGACATGTTGAGTGGATTCATGGCCGCTCCCATGGTGCTTCTCCTTTGCGTTGTGCCATCCGAGGTAGAGGTAAAGGCTGAGCAGCGCCAGCGCCATGGCGAACCATTGCACCGCATAGGCCAGGTGTTTTTCCGGGCCCATGGCAACGATGGGCCAGGTGGTTTCGTAGGTGCCGGGGCCGGCTTCGGCGCGCAGTTCGTAGGCAAAACCGCTGCGCCCCAGTTCGGCCCACAACGTCGCCGGATGCAGCGCGGTGAGCAGGCGCGGCCAGTGCGCGGTCGCCGGGTCGGCGTGCAACTGGAAGGTTTCGCCGGGCGCGACATACACCCAGGCGTCAAGATTCACCGGCTGTTCCGGCGTGCTGAAGACGGGCGGCGCGCGCCGATCCGGCCAGGGCAACCAGCCACGATTGAGCAGCAGCCACAGGCCGCTGGCCTGGTCGTGAAACGGTTGCAGCAGCTCGACGCCGGCCTTGCCATTACGCATGCGGTTGTCGAGCAACACACTGTGCTCGCCGTCGAATTGACCGCGCAGATGCACGCGACGGAAGGCCGGATCAGCCATGCTATCGAGTTGCGCACTGCCCACCGGCTCAGCGGCGCGGCGCTCGGCATAGCTGTCCACCATCAGCTGTTTTTCATGGCCGCGCGACAGTTGCCAGAACCCCAGGCCCACCATCAGCGGCAGCAACACGAGCACCACCAACGTCGGCGCGATACCGGGGCGAAAGCGCTGGATGGCACTGGCTATACTGGATTTCATCGCCCCTCCCCTATAAGCCCTGGAGCCAGACCATGCTCAAAGCCGCCATTGCCCTGATGCTGATCGCGACCGTCGCGAGCCTGTTCAGTGGCTTGTTCTTCCTGGTCAAGGACGAGGGCCACTCCAACCGCCTCGTCACCGCCTTGACCGTGCGTGTCGTACTGGCCGTGATCACCGTGGCGTTGATCGCCTGGGGCTTTTTCAGCGGCCAGTTGGTGTCGCATGCGCCTTGGTAGCGCGCCTCACAGCACATACACGAAGAAAAACAGGCCGATCCAGACCACATCCACAAAGTGCCAATACCAACTGGCCGCCTCGAAACCGAACTGGTGCTCGGCATTGAAGTGCCCGCGCAAGATACGCATCAGCATCACGAACAAAATAATCGTGCCGATGGTCACGTGGGCCCCGTGAAAACCGGTGAGCATGAAGAAGGTCGCGCCGTACACGCCGGAGCCCAACGTCAGGCCCAGCTCTTTGTAGGCGTGGATGTATTCCTCGGCCTGGAACCCAAGAAACCCCAGGCCCAGCAGCACCGTGATCGCCAGCCAGAGCTTCAGCGCACCGCGATGGCCTTTGCGCAGCGCATGGTGGGCGATGGTGATGGTCACGCTGGAACTCACCAGCAGGATGGTGTTGACCAACGGCAGGCCCCACGGGCTGATGGTGCCTTCGGGCGCGGGAAACAGCGTGGGATCGGGGTTGTTGAGCAGCGGCCAGACAAACTCGAAATTCGGCCACAGCATATGCGCGATGCCTTTGGAGCCTTCGCCCGCCAACCACGGCGCCGACATATGCCGCACATAAAACAGCGCACCGAAGAACGCGATGAAGAACATCACTTCGGAAAAGATGAACCAGGTCATGCCCCAGCGGAACGAGCGGTCCATCTGCGCGCTGTACAACCCGGCGCGGCTTTCCTTGATCACCGCGCCGAACCAGCCGAACAGCATGTAGGCCAGCAACAGGCCACCGACGAAAAAGATCCACGGCCCGTGGGATTCCGGGCGCGCAGCCTTCAGGTCGTTGAACCACACGCCCAGGCCATACACGGTGATCAGCAGGCCAACCGTAGCAATTATCGGCCATTTGCTTTGCGCTGGTACGTAGTACGTATCATGAGTCGACATGTATTCGCTCTCCTGATTGAGCGGGCAAACAGTAGCTAGCCGCCGCTATGGACAGCCACGGGCGGTTGGCGCGCGGTGATATCAAACAGCGTGTACGCCAGGGTCAAATGCTTCACATCCTTGGGCATGTCGCGATCGACAATGAAGCGCACCGGCATTTCGATGCGCTCACCGGGTTGCAGCACTTGCTGGGTGAAGCAAAAACACTCGGTCTTATGGAAGTACATCGCCGCTTCAGCCGGGGAAATGCTCGGGATCGCCTGGGCGGTCATCGGCTTGTCGCTGGGGTTGTAGGCCACGAAGAGCATCTCGTTGACCGCGCCGGGGTTGACCACGATCTCATCGGCCTTGGAATGGAACTCCCAGACCATGTCGATGGCATTGGTGGACAGGAACTGCACCCGCACCTGGCGCGACGGATCGACGATCTGCTCGCCCTCATACTGCCCGGCCGTCTTGCCGTTGATGCCGAACGCCTTGCACATCACGTCGTAGATCGGCACCAGGGCAAAGCCGAAGGCGAACATCGCCAGCACCAGGATCAACAGGCGGGTGACCAGGCGCTTGAGTGGCACGGAGTCAGCCATGGCGATCACCCGACAGTGTGGGAGGGGATTTGTGGAAGCCGGTTCATTTGACCTCCGGTGGCGTGGTGAAGGTGTGGTACGGCGCGGGCGAGGGCACGCTCCACTCCAGGCCTTCAGCGCCGTCCCACGGCTTGGCCGGTGCTGGCGGGCCGCCGCGGATGCACTTGATCACGATAAACAGGAAGAAGATCTGCGTGGCACCGAACATGAACGCGCCGATGGACGAGACCATGTTGAAGTCGGCGAACTGCAGGTTGTAGTCCGGCACCCGACGCGGCATGCCGGCCAACCCGACGAAGTGCATCGGGAAGAACGCCATGTTCATGCCCACGAAAGACAGCCAGAAGTGCAGCTTGCCCAGGGTTTCGTCGTACATGTGACCGGTCCATTTCGGCAGCCAGTAGTAGGCCGAGGCGAAGATGCCGAAGATTGCGCCAGGCACCAGTACGTAATGGAAGTGCGCTACCACGAAGTAGGTGTCGTGGTACTGGAAGTCTGCCGGCGCGATGGCCAGCATCAAGCCGGAGAAACCGCCGATGGTGAACAGGATCACGAACGCCACCGCAAACAGCATCGGCGTCTCGAACGTCAGCGAGCCTTGCCACATGGTGCTGACCCAGTTGAACACCTTCACCCCCGTCGGGACGGCGATCAGCAGGGTGGCGTACATGAAGAACAACTCGCCCACGAGCGGAATGCCGACCACGAACATGTGGTGCGCCCACACGATGAACGACAGGAACGCGATACTCGCCGTGGCGTAGACCATCGAGGTGTAGCCAAACAGCGGTTTGCGCGAAAAGGTCGGGATGATCGAGCTGACGGCGCCGAAGGCCGGCAGGATCATGATGTACACCTCGGGATGGCCGAAGAACCAGAACACATGCTGGAACAACACCGGATCACCACCGCCGGCGGCACTGAAGAAGCTGGTGCCGAAGTGGATGTCCATCAGCATCATCGTCACGCAGCCGGCCAGCACCGGCATCACCGCGATCAGCAGGAAGGCGGTGATCAGCCAGGTCCACACGAACAGCGGCATTTTCATCAGGGTCATGCCCGGTGCGCGCAGGTTGAGAATGGTGGCGACCACGTTGATCGCGCCCATGATCGAACTGATGCCCATCAGGTGGATGGCGAAGATGAAGAACGTCACGCTTTCCGGGGCGTAGGTGGTGGAGAGCGGGGCGTAGAAGGTCCAGCCGAAATTCGGCCCGCCACCCGGGGTGAACAGGGTCGAGACCAGTAGCAGGAACGCCGCCGGCAGCAACCAGAAGCTGAAGTTGTTCATGCGCGGCAGGGCCATGTCCGGCGCGCCGATCATCAGCGGGATCATCCAGTTGGCCAGGCCGACGAACGCCGGCATCACCGCGCCGAACACCATGATCAAGCCGTGCATGGTGGTCATCTGATTGAAGAACGCCGGCTCGACGATCTGCAGGCCGGGCTGGAACAGCTCGGCGCGGATCACCATGGCGAACGAGCCGCCGAGCAGGAACATGGTGAAGGCGAACCACAGGTACATCGTGCCGATGTCTTTGTGGTTGGTGGTCAGCACCCAGCGCATCAAACCCTTGGCGGGGCCGTGGGCATGGTCACTGGCGTGGCCATGGTCATCGATCACAGCGCTCATGGCCGTTCTCCTGCAAACGAGTGGGCGGGGCGGTTCAGCGCATTCGCAATGAAGTGAGTCATTTGCTTTCCGCCTGTTTCAGAGCCAGCACGTCTTTGGGCGTGACCATGTCGCCTTTGTTGTTGCCCCAGGCGTTGCGCTCGTAGGTCACCACCGCGGCGATATCCACTTCCGAGAGTTGCTTGCCGAAGGCGGCCATGGCGGTGCCGGGCTTGCCGAAGTAGACGCGGTGCAGGTGGTCTTCCTTGCTTCCGGTGGCGATCGGCGAGCCCTTGAGCGCCGGGAACATCGGCGGCAGGCCCTGGCCTTCGGCCTGGTGACAGGCCACACAGGTGGTGTGGTAGACCTTGTCGCCACGGGCGACCAGTTCGTCCAGCGTCCACTCCTTGGAGGTCAGCTCCTTGAGCTGAGCGGCCTCAGCCTTGCGCTCGCCGAGCCAGGTGTCGTAGTCGGCCTTGGACTTGACCTCGACCACGATGGGCATGAAGCCGTGGTCCTTGCCGCACAGTTCGGCGCACTGGCCCCGGTAGATGCCGGGCTTCTCGATACGGGTCCAGGCCTCGTTGATGAAACCGGGGATGGCATCGCGCTTGACCGCAAAGGCCGGCACCCACCAGGAGTGGATCACGTCCGCGGCGGTCACCAGAAAACGCACCTTGGCGCCCACCGGCAGCACCAGCGGCTGGTCGACTTCCAGCAGGTAATGTTCGCCTTTGGTGGCCTTGTTGTGGATCTGCTCGGCGGGAGTGGCCAGGTTGCTGAAGAACTCCACATCCTGGCCGAGGTATTTGTAATGCCACTTCCACTGATAGCCGGTGATCTGGATATCGATGTCCGATTCCGTGCTGTCGTAGATGTTGATCAGAGTCTTGGTCGCCGGAATGGCCATCGCCACCAGGATCAGCAAGGGCACTACGGTCCAGAGGATTTCCACGGTGGTGCTTTCGTGGAACTTGGCGGCCACCTGGCCCGTAGACCGGCGGTGAAGGATCATCGACCAGAACATCGCGCCAAATACGACAATGCCGATCACTACACAGATCCAGAAAATGGTCATGTGCAGGTCGAACACGGCGTGACTGACTTCTGTCGCCCCTGGCGCCATATTCGTTGTCCAGGCGGCATGCGCCTGACCGAATACTGACCACAACAGGAGGCCCATCCAAACATGTGGATGTCGCGTCATTGCGGGTTCCCCTTATCGTTCTTGTTATCCCGCCGGTGTGCACCTGCGTCGAAGGGAGCGGCTTCCATACTGCTTACAACCGCTTAGCCTCACCTGCTTATGCAGTCTGGCGTCATCAGCTAATCGCGTACAAAACCGAGTATAGACAGCACCTGCCACCCCGCAATGTGCAGGGGCAAATGAGCTGAAACAGACGGACGGGGCCCATAAGACCGGGGGGCGGAATCGTTTATCCGACGAACGATGGCAATTCGATATAACAGCGGCGCATAACCATGAAATAATTATGACAAATGCGTCTTAGACGCTTGTATAAACGAACTACCTTGTCCTTTCCCTTTTCCTACGCCTGCTTCACTGGAGCTTTCATGAACACCGCCGCATTGCGCGAGCAGATTTCCCTTGCCCATCAACACGAAGCCAGCACCGGCCAACTGGCCCAGCAACTCGAGAAACAATTACCGCACCTGCATTCGGCCATTACCCTGGCGGAGGGTGATCGTAACCTCGTCATGACACGCTTTGTCACTGCCTACGTCGACCTCGTCCCAGACCTGCTGGACGCCGCCAACGACGTAGCCCGCGAGGCCGGTATCGAAAGCCAGGTCAAGCCGGTGCTGAAGATTGCCGAGCAGTTTTTTCTGCAACCGCCCGCGATTCTGGCGGGCCATATCGGTCTCGACGGCCTGCTGGACGAGGCCTATCTGGCCCATCGCCTGGTCGAAGAGGTCAATGACCTGTACATCACGCATTTCGGCCAACCGTTGATTCCAGCGGACACCACCGTGGCCAATCTGATTGCCCATCAACTGATCGGTGAAACCTTTGCCAACCAGTTGGACGAAGCCGTACACCATGCGGTAGATAAAATGCTCAGCGAAGACAGCTTTGCGCTGGAATCGGTCGAGGCCTACCGCGAGCAGCTCAAAAGCCTGGCAACGGAAGCAGCGTGGAAGCGCTGGCCGTGCCTGTCGCGCAAGTTGGGCATTGAGTTGGAACTGGATCAGCAGGCCTGAATCTTCGACCTGACGCTAAACACATGCGGGAGAGGGCAAGCCCCCTCCCGCATTTTTGATCCGGTTCCGTCAGTTGGTAAACGGCGCCGAACCGATCCTCGTCGTGGTCCGCACCCGACCTTCCAAGCGACGCTTCAACCCCCGCGCCTCGATCACCAGCTTCGCGCCCTTGGCCGCATTGGCCCGACCCCATTCCTCCAGCAACTCCAGGCAAGAATGGTCGATGTAACTGAGGTTGTTCAGCGGTACATGCAGGGTGTTTCCCGCCGGCACCGTCGACAGCACCCGGGTTAATGCCGGCACTTTCAGAAAAGTCGCCGCGCCGCTCAAACGCAATTCCATTTCACCGTGGCCGGGCAAATCGATCAGGCTGATTTTCAGGCGCGAAGCCTTGAACGCCAGTTTCAGCAACGTCAGCCCGAAACCCACCAGCACGCCGGTCAGCAGGTCGGTAAAGACGATCGCCAGCGCCGTGGCCGCATAGGTAAACATCGGCATCCGCCCGTAGCGGCCCAACGCGCGGAACGCCTTGACGTCCACCAACTTGATCCCGGTGTACACCAGCACGCCCGCCAGGCTCGCCACCGGAATGCTTTGCAGCACGCTCGACAGCAACAGCACGAACCCCAGCAGCCACACACCATGGAACATCGCCGACAAGCGCGTGGTGGCGCCGGCCTGCACGTTGGCCGAGCTGCGCACGATCACACCCGTCATCGGCAAGGCGCCGACCAGGCCGCAGAGCATGTTGCCCACGCCTTGCGCGGACAATTCCTTATCGAAGTCAGAGCGCTGACCACTGTGCATGCGGTCGACTGCGGCGGCGGAGAGCAGGGTTTCGGCACTGGCGATAAACGCCACGGCGAACGCGGCGATCAACAATTGGGGATCGGCCAGGTTCAGCAAGTCGCTGGGGCGCAGCCAATCGATGGCGTCGGCGAGGTTTTCCGGCACCTCCACGCGCTTGACCTGCAACGCCAGTACCAGGCTGGCCAGCGTTGCCAGGCCCACACCCAACAAGGCGCCCGGCACAAACCGCAGCGGTTGCGGGCGGAACTTATCCCACAGGTACATCACCAACATGGTCGACAGCCCCAGCAAACCGGCCTGCCAGCCAAGGCCGCCGCCCAGGGTAGGCACCGCCGCTGCCAACGCGGCCGGGAAGCCCGCCAGGTTATCCAGCCCTGATGGCTGGGGCGCACCGTCGAGCATCACATGGACCTGCGACAGCACAATCAGCACGCCGATCCCCGCCAGCATGCCGTAGACCACCGCCGGCGCCGTGACACGGAACCAGCAGCCCAGGCGCAAACGCCCGGCCAGCAGTTGCAGCAAGCCGGCCAGCAGCAGGATCGGCCCGAGCATCGGCATGCCGTGCTGGCGCACCAGTTCGAACACCAACACCGCCAACCCCGCCGCCGGCCCGCTGACTTGCAACGGCGACCCCGCCATCCAGCCCACCACCAGGCCCCCGATGATGCCGGTGATCAGGCCCTTGGCCGGCGGCATGCCGGAAGCGATCGCGATCCCCATGCACAAGGGCAGGGCGACCAGAAACACTACCACGGAGGCCAGCAGCTCCCGAGGCAACACAGCTTTTAATTGAGCAGCACGCATGATGACTCTCCCGAGGCATTCGCCGGGCGCGGCAAAGCCTGGCTGCATCCATGGCAGCCACCGCTCTACCCGGCAGGGAAGTGTGTTAGAAGCGCGCTTTAGGCGTCGCGGAGGGGATTGGCTCGGTGCCGTTCAGCGGTCGAAACGCCGCCTTTTCCGCATCGTAGGCGCGGATTTCACTGGTCTCGATGTTGTAGATCCAGCCATGGATAAACAAATGACCATTGGCCATGCGCGAGGCCACGGACGGGTGGGTGCGCAAATGCTGCAACTGGGCGATGACGTTTTCTTCGGTCAGCATCTTCATGCTCTCGCCTTCATTGGCGCAGTCGCAGTTGTCGTGAACCATGGTCTTGGCGACTTCGGCGTGCCGCAGCCAGGCCTTGACCGTCGGCATCTTCTCCAGGCTCGCGGGGTTGAGCACCGCGCGCATCGCGCCGCAGTCGGAGTGCCCGCACACGATGATGTGCTGTACGCCCAGGGCAAGGACCGCGTATTCGATGGCCGTGGAAACACCGCCGTTCATCTGCCCGTAGGGGGGCACCACGTTGCCGACGTTACGGGTCACGAACAGGTCGCCGGGCGAGCTCTGGGTAATCAGCTCGGGCACGATGCGCGAGTCGGCGCAGGTGATGAACATCGCCCGAGGGTTCTGGGCCGTGGCGAGTTTCTTGAAGAGTTCTTCTTGCTGAGGGAAGACGTCGTGATGGAAATGCAAAAAGCCGTCAACGATGTGCTTTAGCGCTGCATCGGCGGACTCCGCCACTTGAGCGGCTGAAGCCGACGCAGCCAACGGCTGTTTATCCTTGTCACTCATGATTCATCCTCTTGATTAATGCAGGGGAGGGTTCAGGTCAATTCGACGCCGGGCCGATGGAATAGTTTTAGAACGCCGCAAAGCCGGGTGCCAACTCGTCAGTCACTCGCTGAACAAAGTAGCCGTCGAAACTTAACTCAAACTGAATCAACCGCTCTAGATCGCGGGTTTCAGTGATGTCAAAACGCGACCACCTCTACGATCACGGTGCGTGTTTGCCCAATAGTCTACAACAACGCCATCTGCCTGCCCGGTGGGCAGAACGCCGTGCAATCCAGATTGAAGCCTTCCCGACGGTCGAGCCCAAGGCGCTTGATTGCCTTGCTGAAGCGCTGCGCCAGCAGGTCGGCAAACGGCCCCTCTCCGCGCATACGCACGCCGAAGCGACTGTCATACACGCCCCCGCCCCGCACCTGGCGTACCAGGCTCATCACATGGGCCGCGCGCTGCGGGTAATGCGCCGCCAGCCACTCCTCGAACAGCGGCGCCACCTCCAGCGGCAGGCGCAGCATCATATACGCGGCACTTTGTGCACCGGCTGCATGGGCTTCGGTGAGCAGGCTCTCCAGCTCGCTGTCGTTGATCATCGGGATCATCGGCGAACACAGCACCCCCACCGGGATACCGGCCTCGCGCATCACCCGGATCGCCCGCAACCGGGCCTTGGGCGCCGCCGTGCGCGGTTCCAGGATGCGCTTGAGTTCGTCGTCGAGGCTGGTGAGGCTGATCATCACCGCCACCAGCCGCTGGCGCGCCAGTTCGGTGAGCAGGTCGAGATCGCGCAGGATCAGCGAGCCCTTGGTGATGATGGTCACCGGGTGCCGATAGCGCAGCAGCACTTCGAGGGTTTGCCGGGTGATCTTGTACTCGCGCTCGATCGGCTGGTACGGATCGGTGTTGGAACCCAGGTTGATCGGCGCACACACGTAGCCGGGCTTGGACAGCTGCTGTTCGAGCACGTCGGCGGCGTTGGTCTTGGCGATCAGCTTGGTTTCGAAATCCAGCCCCGGCGACAGGTCCCAATAGGCATGGCTGGGCCGCGCATAGCAGTAGATGCAGCCATGCTCACACCCGCGATAGGGATTGATCGAGCGATCGAACGGCAAGTCCGGCGAGTTGTTGCGCGTGATGATGGTCTTGGCCGTTTCGATACGCACTTCGGTGCCCTGGGTCGGCGGCACCTCCTGGTACCAGCCGTCGTCCTCGGCCACGCTGACGGTGGGCGCGAAACGATTGCGCAGGTTGGTCGCCGTGCCCCGGCCACGGGGCGGCAGAGGTGCAGACATGAAAACGCCCCTATACTGTTTTTATATACAGTATAGGGGCGCAAGCTGGATGACCAGTGCCGTTTGGCGGTCAGTGCGGTTGCGTGACTTGCCCCAGGTCGTCGCCTGACGTCGTGTGCATGTCGTTCTTGCGCAGGTCGGCCACGTCACTGGCCTTCACCGCAGCACCTTTATTACCCCAGCTACCGCGCACAAAGCTGACGACATCCGCCACTTCCTGGTCCGACAGGCGCCAGGCAAACGCCGGCATGGTGAAGGTGGACGGCGCAGTGTGGGTGGCCGGCAAAGTGCCGCCGTTCAACACGATGTTGATCAGCGACGTGGCATCCGCCGTCTGCACCACCGGGTTGCCCGCCAGCGCCGGGAACACCCGCGTGTAGCCATGACCGTCGGTGCGATGGCAGGCGGCGCAGTTGTCGATATACACCGACGCGCCCGGCCGGCTGTCATCGCCTTTCCACAGCGCTTCGGCCACCTGCTTATCGTACTGGTGCGGCGGGTTTTGAGGGTCCATCGCCGGCAGGCTCTTGAGGTAGCGGGCGATCGCGGTCAGGTCGTCCTGGGACATGTACTGCATGCTGTGGACGACCACATCGCTCATGCCGCCGAACACCGCGCTGCGATCACTGCGGCCGGTCTTGAGGAATTGCACCAGTTGCTCTTCGCTCCAACTGCCGAGGCCGTCTTTGTGGTCGCCACGCAGGCTTTTCGCGATCCAACCTTCCAGCGGCGCACTGCCGGACAAAAAAGCGCTGCCGTCGGCCGCACTCAAGGCTTTTTCCTGCATAGTCAGCGCCCGCGGCGTATGGCACGCGCCACAGTGGCCGAGGCCCTCGACCAAGTAAGCGCCACGGCTGATCACCGGATCGGCGCCCACCACTTCCGGGGTATCCGCCACGGGCGGGGCAAACATCCAGCGCCACGCCGCCAACGGCCAACGCATGCTCAAGGGCCAGGGAATGTCACTGGCCCGGTTTTCCTGGGCGACCGGTTCCACGCCCTTCATGAAGTACGCATACAGCGCCTGCATGTCGCTTTCACTGACGCGGGCGTAAGACGGATAGGGCATCGCTGGGTAAAGCGTACTGCCGCTCTTGGCGACGCCATGGCGCACGGCCTTGTCGAAGTCCGCGAAGCTGTAGGCGCCCAGGCCGGTCTTGTCCGGGGTGATGTTGGTGGAATAGATCACGCCGATGGGGGTCTCCATCGGCAGGCCGCCGGCGAACGGCTTGCCGCCCTTGGCAGTGTGGCAGGCGACGCAGTCGCCGGCGCGGGCCAGGTATTCGCCTTGCTTGATCAGGTCGGTGTCGGCGGCGCTCACCGAGCAGTTGCCGAGCAACGCAAGGGACGCCGCGAAGGAGGCGATAACACGTGCTTTCATGGTCATCGTTCCTTATGCCTGAACCAGTGGGCCGGGATTTTTCAGGTACTGCTCGCGAATCGCTCGCGCCGACCAGTAGGTCAACGCCGCCACCAGGCCGGTAGGGTTGTAACCTAGACCTTGTGGGAAAGCGGACGCGCCGGGGACAAACACGTTGTGTACATCCCAGCACTGCAGGTAGCGGTTCAACGCACTGGTTTTCGGGTCGGTGCCCATGATCGCGCCGCCGTTGAGGTGGGTGGTCTGATAGGACGCGGTATTGAAATGCTCACCGACCTTCTTGCCCAGCACGGCAATGGCCTTGGGGTTCATCGCTTCGGCGATCTTGCCCATTTTCTCGACCATGAAGCGGTTCATCTTGATGTCGTTTTCCTGCCAGTCGAAGGTCATGCGCAGCAGCGGCAGGCCGTAGGCATCGTGGTACACCGGGTCCAGATCGAGGTAGTTGCCGCGGTAGGATTGATGCGCGCCGTGGGCATCCATCGACACCTGATGGGTGTAGTAATCAGCGGTGGCACGCTTCCAGGCGCTGCCCCACGCCGGAGTACCGGGTGGGTTGGAGGTGCCGGCGATCGGCCGACTGCCGGCCTGGTTGACCCACATCGGCGAGCCCCCGACGAAGCCATGGGGCCCGTGGTCGAAGTTGTCGGCGTTGAAGTCATCGATGGCCACGCCATTGCCGCCAGCACCGATAAAGTTATTGGTGTGGGTGTCCTTGTCGAAGAAGGCCTTGATGGTCGCCATGTTCTGGTAGGCGAAGTTCTTGCCTACCACGCCTTCGCCGCTGATCGGGTCGTAGGGCTTGCCGATCCCCGACAGCAGCATCAAGCGCACGTTATGGAACTGGAACGCGCCGAGAATCACCAAATCGGCCGGCTGCTCGCATTCCCGCCCCTGGGCGTCGATATAGGTCACGCCGGTCGCCTTGCTCTTGGTGCTGTCGAGGTTGACCTTGAGTACGTGGGAATTCGGCCGCAGCTCGAAGTTCGGCACCTGGCGCAACGCTGGCAGGATGTTCACGTTCGGCGACGCCTTGGAGTACATGTAGCACACGTAGCCACTGCAAAAACCGCAGAAGTTGCACGGGCCCATCTGCGCGCCGTAGGGGTTGGTGTATGGCCCCGAGGTATTGGCTGATGGCAGGTTGTAGGGTTTGTAACCGACTGCCGTGGCTGCTTTCTGAAACAGCTGCGCCGACACCGTGTTCTTCTGCGCCTCCAACGGGAACGGGTTGGAACGATCCGGCGCATACGGGTTGCCGCCACGGCCTTCGCCGACCAACTGACCGTTGACGGTCCAGGCCTGGCCGGAGGTGCCGAAGACTTTTTCGGCGTAGTCGAAAAACGGCTCCAGCTCTTCATAGCTGACGCCGAAGTCCTGGATAGTCATGTCCTTGGGAATGAAATGTTTGCCGTAGCGCTCTTCGTAGTGGCTGCGCATGCGCAACTCGATAGGGTCGACGCGAAAATGCACACCCGACCAGTGCAGCCCCGCACCGCCGACGCCGTTGCCCGGCAAAAAGGCGCCGAGCTGACGGTTGGGCAGGGCGACGTCATTCACGCTATGGCGAATTGTCACCGTCTCCTTGGAGATGTCCTGGAAGAGTTTTTTACGCACGCTGTAGGTCAATTCGTCGATGACCTGGGGATAGTTGCCGTCCGGGTAAGTGTCCTGCATCGGGCCGCGCTCTAGCGCTACCACGTTGAGGCCCGCTTCCGTCAGTTCCTTGGCCATGATCGCGCCAGTCCAGCCGAAGCCGACGATCACCGCATCCACTTTTTTCATGATGGTCGCCACGTTTATGCCCTCTCGCCGCGAATGGAAACCGCCGGGAAGGGGTATTGCTCGTTGCGCTCCACCCAATCCATGAAGTCGGCGCGGGCGCCGGGGAAGCCGATCATGGTCCAGCCGACCAGGCCTTTATTGCCGCCGTGGATCGGATCGCAGAAGAAGCCTTCCTTGGTGTTTTGCAGCAGCAAATTGAAGAACATCTTCGGCGGCACCGCGTCGAAATGGGCACTCACCTCACTACCGCCAGCCTCCAGGCGGCGCAGCATGTCATCCTGGGTAGCGCTGTCTTGCGCAGCAAAAGCCTTGCCGTTGAACGCTTTCGACCAGGCATCCGTCGCGGCAATGCCCAGGCGATAGATGACCTTGGGTACCAACTTGCTCTGCCAGCCCATTTCCGGCGCGGCGTCGGCGTTGAACGGACCTTGCATGAACCACAGCGCGCCACTGGCGTAGGGCGTGTTCATCTGGCGGTCGATGTATTCCGCCGCACCGGCTTCCAGGGCGCCAGGGCCTTGGGCATCGGCCGGGATCAGGCGCGCCACGGCGGCGTTGATGAATGCCCATTCTTCGGCGCTGAAATAGCTCGGCTCATACGCCTTGTCGCTGACCGGCGGCGGAACGGGGCTGGCTTGGGCCGGTGCGGGCGCGGCCATCAGCATCGAACCGCCAAGGCCGGTGCTGGCAACCGTGACCACCGGGATCAAGGTCAAGGATTTGCGCAAAAAGTCACGCCGGGGGTTGTCTTGATCTTGATCAGACATGGGTGTACCTCATCATGTGGTCACGGGTTTATCAGCCGCTTCTAGGAGCAGCTTGTGGTTTGGCAGCAGCAAGGTGGACCCCACCGATCCAAGCAGATAGAACGTAGCGGCAATCAATAGTTACAAATGATAGCAGGCTAAGTATAAAGAGAATCGATTCAGCGTCAAAACTGCAACATCGACGGTGATTCACATTTCTTTGACGCGCCCCTCACACCCCATTGACCGCGCCTGGCCGACTCTTGGCATCACCCGCCAACCCCCTATCGGTTACGTCGCCCATGTTCAATCATCAATGGCTACCGGCCCTCGGCCTTGCGTTCCTGGCACTGTTCACCAGCGCTCACACCTGGGCGGACGACAGCACATCCCTGCGTTCCCCCGAATGGGCGCAGCCGGTCGGCAATCAATACAACCTGCACCAGATGACGCCCACCCTCTACCGCAGCGCGCTGCCGGACAGCAATGCCGTGCCTCTGCTGGAAAAACTCAAGGTCGGCACGGTGATCAACTTTCTGCCGGAGTCCGACGACAGCTGGCTAAAAAATTCTGATATCCGACAGATTCAGCTGATTTATCGCACAAATCATGTCGATGACGCTGACGTGCTGGCCGCACTGAGGGCGATCCGCGACTCCGAAGCCAACGGTGCAGTGCTGATGCACTGCAAGCATGGCTCAGACCGCACCGGCCTGATGGCGGCGATGTATCGCGTGGTGGTTCAGGGGTGGAGCAAGGAAGAGGCGTTGAACGAAATGACCTTGGGCGGCTTCGGCAGCAGCAAGGGCTTCAAGGACGGCGTTCGCTACATGATGAAGGCCGATATCGACAAGTTGCGCACAGCCTTGGCCAATGGCGATTGCAGCACCAGCGCGTTTGCCCTGTGCTCGGTGAAAAGCTGGTTCAACACAGCCGGCAACAGCCATGTCGAACCTCAGAAAAGCACGCTGACGCTGACAACCCCCTGACAGGGTCTCAGTCTTTCTTCAGCTTGGGATTAGGAAAAAACTGCACCGACTGCACCGTCGGGTCCGGCACTTTGAGCGCCGAGGTGTTGACCCGCGTGCCCAATTCCTTGGGCACTGACAAACCTTGATCATTCAAGGTGTCGGTATAGCCGCAGGCCACGCATTCGCGATGCGGCACGCTGTCCTCGGTCCACATCTTCAACTTGTCCGGCTCGCTGCACGCCGGGCAGACAGCCCCGGCGATGAATTGCTTTTTGGTAATCACTGGTACGTCACTCATGCTGCTGCGTCCTCACTCAGGCCGCTGTGGCGCAAGAGTGCGTCAATCGACGGCGCACGCCCGCGGAAATCGACAAACAACACCATCGGCGCCTGGGAACCGCCACGGGCCAGGATCGCCTCGCGGAAAGCACGTCCGGTTTCGGCATTGAGCACGCCGTCTTCTTCGAACTTGGAGAACGCATCGGCCGACAGCACTTCAGCCCACTTGTAGCTGTAGTAACCCGCGGCGTAACCACCGGCGAAGATATGCGCGAAGCTGTTGGGGAAGCGGTTATAGGCCGGCGGACGCATCACCGACACCTCGTCGCGCACGCTTTCGAGTACCTGCGCCACACTGCGGCCATCGCCATGGGTGGCATGCAATTCAAAGTCGAACAGCGAGAACTCCAACTGGCGCACCATCATCAGGCCGGACTGGAAGTTCTTCGCCGCGAGCATTTTTTCCAGCAGGTCCTGGGGCAGCGGCTCGCCGGTTTCATAATGGCCGGAGATCAGCGCCAGGCCTTCCGGCTCCCAGCACCAGTTCTCCATGAACTGGCTCGGCAATTCCACCGCATCCCAGGCCACGCCGTTGATGCCGGACACGCCGGCATGCTCGACACGGGTCAGCAGGTGATGCAGGCCGTGGCCGAATTCGTGGAACAGCGTCGTCACTTCGTCGTGGGTCAGCAGGGCAGGCTTGCCGCTGTCGGCCGGGGTGAAGTTGCACACCAGGTTGGCCACCGGGCTTTGCAGCACGCCGTCGATGGTGCGGCGACGGTCGCGGGCGCCGTCCATCCAGGCGCCGCCACGCTTGTTGGCGCGGGCGTACAGGTCGAAGAAGAAGCGGCCGACGTGCTGGCCGTTTTCCTTGATTTCGAACAGCCGCACGTCTGGGTGCCAGGTGTCGAAGCCCTTCTGCTCGGCGATCTCGATGCCATACAGACGCTGCACGATGGCGAACAGGCCGCCAAGCACCTTGTCGATCGGAAAGTAGGCGCGCAGGGCTTCCTGGGACACGCTGTAGCGCTGCTCACGCAGTTTTTCACCGTAGAAACCGCTGTCCCAGCTTTGCAGGTCGGCGCAGCCTTGTTCGGCGGCGTAGGCTTTGAGCTGCTGCAGGTCCTGGGCGGCAAACGGCTTGCTGCGCTTGGCCAGGTCGCGCAGGAAGCTCAGCACCTGGTCGCTGGAGTCGGCCATTTTCGTGGCCAGGCTCAATTCCGAGAAGGACGCGTAGCCCAGCAGTTGGGCGAGTTCCTGACGCAGGTCGAGGATCTGTTCCATGACCGGGCCGTTATCGTTCTGACCGGCATTCGGGCCTTGGTCCGACGCTCGGGTGCAATAGGCTGCGTAGATTTCTTCGCGCAGGGCGCGGTCCTGGGCGTAGGTCATCACCGCGTAGTAGCTGGGGAATTCCAGGGTGATCAGCCAACCGTCGAGGCCTTTGGCCTGGGCCGCGGCGGCCATTTGCGCCTTGGCCGAGTCGGTCAGGCCGGCGAGGGTGGCTTCATCGTTGACGTGTTTGGTCCAGGCCTGGGTCGCGTCCAGCAACTGGTTGGAGAACTTGCTGCCCAGTTCGGAAAGCTTGCTTTGCACTTCGGCGTAGCGTTTTTGCTGTTCGGGCGGCAGGTCGATACCCGACAGGCGGAAATCGCGCAGCGAGTGTTCCAGGATGGTTTTTTGCGCCACGTCGAAACCGCCGGCTTCCGGGCTGCTGGCCAGGGCTTCGAAGGCCTGGAACAGTTCGCGGTTCTGGCCCATCTCGGTGGAATAGGCGCTCAACGCCGGCAGACATGCCTCGTAGGCTTCGCGCAGTTCGGCACTGTTGCACACGGCATTGAGGTGGCTGACCGGGCTCCAGGCGGCACCCAGGCGATCATTCAGCTCATCCATGGCGAGGACCAGGCCGGCCCACGTCGGATTTTTCCCCTGGCTTTGCAGGATGCCTTCGATGGCAAGCCGGTTGTCGGCGAGGATCTGTTCGATGGCCGGCTGAACGTGCTCGGCACGGATCGCCGAGAACGGCGGCAGGTCGTAGGGCTGCAGAAGAGGGTTGTTCGCGCTCACGGTTGGCACCTTGGCTGAAGAAACATGTAAGAACAAAGATGGGGCCATCTTAATTACAATCAACGTCCACCGCAGCTATCAGCAGAAGAGAGAGAGGCTATCGTGACCCTTCGCACCTATCAGAACCACACGCCAACCCTGGGCGCCGGGGCTTTTGTCGATATTTCGGCGGTGGTGATCGGCGATGTCGAAATCGGCGACGACAGCTCGGTTTGGCCGCTGACGGTGATCCGCGGCGACATGCACCGCATCCGCATCGGCGCGCGCACCAGCGTGCAGGACGGTTGCGTGCTGCACATTACCCACGCCGGGCCGTTCAATCCCGATGGTTTTGCGCTGCTGATCGGCGACGACGTGACCATCGCCCACAAAGTCATGCTGCACGGCTGCACCGTCGGTAATCGCATCCTGATCGGCATGGGCAGCATCGTGATGGACGGCGCCGTGGTCGAAGACGACGTGATCATCGGTGCCGGCAGCCTGGTGCCGCCGGGCAAGAGACTTGAAAGCGGCTTCTTGTACGTCGGCAGCCCGGTTAAACAGATCCGCGAACTGACTGACAAGGAACGCGCGTTTTTCACCTACAGCGCAGCGAACTACGTGAAGCTCAAGGACCTGCACCTGGCCGAGGGATTCGATCAATGACTCTGCACCATCAAACCGTACTGTTCGATCTGGACGGCACCCTGACCGACCCGCGCGAGGGCATTACCCGTTCGATCCAGTACGCCCTGGGCAAACTCGGTATCGATGAGCCGGACATCACCCAACTGGAACATTTCATCGGCCCGCCGTTGCTGCAAGCCTTCATGCAGTTCTACGACTTCGACGAAGCCAAGGCCTGGGAAGCGGTGAATTTCTACCGTGAACGCTTCAAAGTCACCGGTTTGTATGAAAACCGCGTGTTCGACGGGGTGATGCCGCTGCTCGAAGCCCTCAACAGCCAGGGGCGTCAGCTGTACGTGGCCACCTCCAAGCCGTGGGAATTTGCCCGCGAGATCGCCCGTCATTTCGATTTTGCCAAGCACTTCAAGGTGATCTACGGCAGCGAACTGGACGGCACGCGCACCAACAAGGTCGAGCTGATCGCCCACTTGATGCGCGAAGAACGCCTGGACCCGGCTACCACCTTGATGATCGGCGACCGCAAGCATGACTTGATCGGGGCGCGCAGCAATGGGCTGGATTCGGCGGCGGTCGGGTATGGGTTCGGCAGTTTCGAAGAGCTGAGTGCCGAAGCGCCGACCTGGCATTTCGAGACGCTGGCGCAGATGCATCAGGCGTTTTTGCAGCGGCCTTGAGGGCGCTATCGGGAGCAAGCTCCCTCCCACATTTTGATCCGTGTACGCAGGCCAAATGTGGGAGGGGGCTTGCTCCCGATGAGGCCCTACCGGCCAACACCTTCCAACTGCCTCAACGCCGCCTTACGCTGCGCCACCGGCAGTTGGCCCATCCGCTCCACTGCCGCATAGAACTTCAGCCAATCCCCGCCTTCCTGCCGGAACAACGCCGCAAACGCCGGCACCCACTGGTCATACAGCCCGAACGGTAAAAGCCGCGCATTGTTCATCGGCAGGTTCATCCAGGCGTCATAACGCTTGTCGCCGCCCCACTGACTGTCCCGCACCCGCCGGTAGTCGCTGCGCAAACGCTCGAATTCAGCCGCCTTGGCCCGCCGCATCGCATCGGCCGCCAAGGGCTGGGCGTAGAGTGTTTCCAGACGTTTGCGAGTATCGAGGAGCAACTGGGTAAATTGGTCACGCTGCTGCAGCGCCGCGCTGCCGATCGGCGCCAGGCCACGGGCGGCGCGCCATTGGCGCGTGCCTTCCTGCTCGACAAAGGTGGCAAAGGACTCGTTGAACTCGGTGTCGTCCTTCACGTAAAAGCGTTGGTGCGCCAGCTCGTGAAAAATCAACGTGGCCAGGCGCTCGTCGCCCCAGCCCAGCATCGAACTCATGATCGGGTCATTGAACCAACCCAAGGTGGAATAGGCCTCGACGCCGCCAATCGACACGTCCATGCCTTGTTGCTTGAGCAACGCCGCCTCACCCCGCGCCGCGCCCTGGCTGTAATAACCGCGATAGGCGACACAGCCAGCGATGGGAAAGCAGTGATTTTGCGCCGACAAGGAAAATTCCTGCGTGGCAAAAACATTCCAGACCACATAAGGCCGGCCAATATCGGCGTACAACCGGTAACTCTGATTGTCAGGCAGGTGCAACTGCTCGCTGGCGAACGTGCGCGCCTTTTGCGATCGCACCAAGTGCTCACGTAACTGTTGCGGCCGCGCCGGGTCGGCAATCACCTTGGCCACCGGCTCCCGAGCCTGCAGCAACTGCCACTGGCCGCTGGCCAATTGGCCGTAGTAATCGACGCTGGAACAACCGCTGAGCAGCACCCACCACAACCCTGGAAGAAAACGCCTGATCATGCCGCGACTGCTCCTGGGTAATTGGCTCGCCAGCCTATCGTGACTGCCCGGCGTTTTTCCATGGCGTAGCGCGTTTATACTCAAGGCTCTCCTTGTGTTGAGTGCCCGCCATGCGCCAGCTAGTGCTTTCCATCGCCGCCCTGTTGCTCAGCGCCTGTGCTTTACCACCCATCCCGCCGATGGACGCGCAACAGGCCTGGGTCGATTTCGCCACCCCGACACCGGGGGCCAAGCTGGTGATGGCCCAACGTCTGGATGGGAAAAACCTCAACGACGGGCGCTTCTTCCAGGTCCCGCCGGGCAGTCACGAGTTGATGGTGCGGTTTGATTTCGAAGTGCCGACCGGCGGCAGCTTTGGCGGGTTGTCGCAGACCCAGGACCGGACCTGCTTCATGACCTTGCAGTACGACCACTTCGAGGCAGGCCAGCGTTATCGCCTGGAGGGGCGCTCGTTGTCCTACACACCGAATATCCGGCTGTACAACGCCGCGCGTCAGTTATTGGCGCAGGAGCGCAGCGTGAACTGCATCTGATCAGTCATTGTTCTTCTGGTAGATGATTGCCTTGGTACCGTTCTCACACGTGCCTACGACCATGGCGACATCGTGCTTGTCGGCTTCTTCCTTGCTGACGATTTCCAGGGTGTAGGACGGAATCGCCTTGGCCTGGATCTTCACTTCGATCTCTTTCCTGAGTTCTTCGCAGTCTTTGGGCGCGGCCACAGCAGATGTGGCTAATACACCGCAGATGATCGCCAAGACAAAACGTTTCATGTGTGAAGCTCCCTGAATGCACGCGCACGAATGTGCGCCTATGGCTGCATAGGCTATAGGACCACATCGGGGAAACACGAGTTCTGATTTAACGCACAACTGAATGTGGGAGGGAGCAAGCCCCCTCTCACCTAAGGCTGTGTCAGTCGACGAGGGTGGCGTCCAGGCTGATTTTCGCGTTCAGCACCTTGGACACTGGGCACCCTTCCTTGGCCTTTTTGCTCAGCTCATCGAACTGCGCCTGGCTCGCGCCGGGAATCTTGGCATTGAGGATCAGGTGTACAGCGGTGATCGCAAAACCACCGTCGACCTGGTCCAGGGTCACTTCGGCCTGGGTGTCGATGCTGTCAGCCTTGAGCCCGGCGTCGCCGAGAATCATGGAAAACGCCATGGAGAAACAGCCAGCGTGGGCCGCACCGATCAACTCTTCAGGGTTGGTGCCCTTGCCGCCCTCGAAACGGGCCTTGAAGCCGTAGGGCGCTTCGCGCAGCACGCCGGTTTCCGTGGAGATGGAACCCAGGCCTGTCTTCAGATCACCTTCCCAATGCGCGGATGCTTTTTTAACGATACTCATAGCAGTCTCCTCAAACGATGGTTTTGCGTCAGTAAGGGTTCTGAGGATAGATGCTTTGGCAAAGTTCACTTGTAAGAGAAACCTAGCAACAAAGTAGGAAATTTCGCACGACCTATTGAATCTCGGGTATATGCCCTCATTGCATAGAACATGCACATGAAGCGGCAGGTTTTGGTTCGTCTAAGAAACCTGCGCCCTTATTGGAGAAGCAGGCTTATGAAATCGCTGTCCGACGTGAAGTTCTCGACCCTCGACCTGGTGCCCGTGCGGGCCAACGGCAGCGCCGCGCAGTCGTTGCGCAATTCCCTGGACCTGGCCCAGCATGTGGAAAAGTTTGGCTACAACCGCTTCTGGGTGGCGGAACACCACAACATGGACGGCATCGCCAGCTCGGCCACCTCGGTATTGCTCGGTTACCTGGCCGGCGGCACTTCGACCATCCGCGTCGGCTCCGGCGGCGTGATGCTGCCCAACCATGCACCGCTGGTGATCGCCGAACAATTCGGCACCCTGGAAAGCCTGTACCCCGGCCGGATCGACCTGGGCCTGGGCCGTGCGCCCGGTTCCGACCAGATGACCGCCCGCGCCCTGCGCCGTGAGCGCTCCGGCAGCGCCGACGACTTCCCCGAAGACGTGGCCGAATTGATGGCCTACCTCGGCCCGCGCACGCCCGACCAGCGGGTGATCGCGGTTCCCGGCACCGGCACCAACGTCCCGGTGTGGCTGCTCGGGTCCAGCCTGTTCAGCGCACAGTTGGCGGGGGAGCGCGGCTTGCCCTACGCCTTTGCCTCGCATTTCGCACCGCGCTTGATGCATGAGGCGATTCGCGTGTACCGCAATCACTTCAAGCCTTCGGCCGTTCTGGACAAGCCTTACGTAATGCTCGGCCTTCCGTTGGTCGCGGCGGATACCGACGAACAGGCCGATTACCTGGCCACTTCCGTCTACCAACGCATCCTGGCGCTGATGCGCGGGCAGAGCCTGGTGCAGCGTCCGCCGGTGGAAAGCATGGACGGCCTGTGGCTGCCCCATGAAAAAGACGCGGTGGGCAGCTTCCTCGGCCTGGCGATGGTCGGCAGCCCGGCGAAGATCCGCGCCAAACTGGAAGTACTGGTCGAACAGACCGGCGCCGACGAGCTGATCTTTACCTGCGACCTGTACGAACACGCCGACCGGATTCATTCCTACGAACTGCTCGCGCAGTTGATGAAGGGCTAAATCTGGCAGGCGAAAAAAAACCGACGCGCGCGCGTCGGTTTTTTATGTCTGCAACGCACGATTAACCGCGCTTGTAGACGATTTCCTTGGTGCCGCCTTCACAGGTGCCAACCACCTTGCCGTCAGCCGCAGCGCCTTTAGCCACCACTTCCAGCGAATAACCCGAAGCACCCTTGGCGTCGATTTTCGCGGCAATTTCGCTTTTCAGCTCTTCACACGGCTTGCCCGCCGCCAGCACGGTGCCCGCCATGCTCAACAAACCTACTGCTAACAAGAACTTCTTCATCCGTCACTTCCCTTGCGCTGATCGAAACGAGCGTGCCGACGCTGGTCGCATCGGCCCCCATTGGTTGTAGCGCAGGTTATGGCAATCGGCCAGCCGGCAAGTTCAACGGTTTCGATCAACTACTGGCAATTCGGAACCCCACCTTCAACGTAACCTGGAAGTGCGCAGCCTTGCCGTCCTTGATATGGCCACGGGTTTCGGTCACCTCGAACCACTCCAAATGCTTGATGCTCTTGCTGGCTTCAGCCAGGGCGTTGTTGATCGCCTCTTCGATGCTGGTGGTGGACGAACCCACCAATTCGACTTTCTTGTAAGTGTGATGATCAGACATGGCGTTTCTCCTGAGGGTCGTCAATAAAGCCTAGCAGTCAAAGCTCATACTGCTTCTGGCGACCGTTCCTACTCGAAAGTTCAGATTTACTGCACTTTCTGAAATGGCCGTAGTCGGTATCTACACACGCCACCTAATCACTTCAGGAGAGTCCACATGGCCAACACCTCTTTACGCAAAGCGTCGCTGGAAAGCATGGAAGCCGAGATTTCGAGCCTGCTCAAGTCTCTTGAGAGCCTCAAGGACGACGCATCCGATGAGTCGCTCAAGACTCTGAAGGCCCTGAAAAGCAATGCCGAGAACGCGCTCAAGCATTCTCGTCACCTGATCAGCGACGCCTACGAAGAAAGCAAAGTCAAAATCCGCGAAACCGGCGTGGCGACCCGGGACTACGCACAAGAACACCCATGGACTACCGCCGGCGTTGCCGTTGGCGCGCTGGGCCTGCTGGCGGCTTACCTTTTGTGCAAACGCGGTAACTGATCTGCCGGCTATACCGGCTGGCGCGACAGCTCAGCCTTGAGCCATTGCGCCAATTGCCGAGCGCGCCCGTCCGCGGCGCGCTTGGGTAGCCACAACGCCAGGTGCGCCGGGGTTTGCGTGAAACCCCACGGCGCCACCAGGCGACCGGCGCGCACATCCTCCGCCACCAGCGGCTCCGGCGCGATCGCCACACCCAGCCCCGCAACCGCCGCTTCCAGCAAGTAATACAAATGCTCAAACCCCTGGCCGAGTTTTAACGCACCGGGTTCGATCCCGTGTTGCTGCGCCCAGCTGGGCCAGGCCTGCGGGCGAGACGTGGTGTGCAACAGCGCTTCGTCGCACAGCGCCGTGGCCGGGGCGTCGCGCAGACGTTCGTAACCGGCGAAACGCGGGCTCATGACCGGGCCGATGCGTTCGCTGGCCAGCTCGTACACCTGCATATCCGCCGGCCACGGCGGTTCGGCGAACAACAGCAGGGCATCCAGGCCGGGGCGGCGCGGGTCCAGATCACCTTCACCCGCCGACAGGTGCAAGCGCAGATCGGGCAGGTCGGCATTCAAGCGGCCCAGGCGCGGAATGAACCAGCGCGCCAGCAAACTGCCCGAACAGCCGAGGACGAACGGTGCATCGGCGCTGCTTTGGGTAATTTGCGCGCACACCTCCCTTAACCGCTCGAACGCCTCGGCACTCGCATCGCGCAGACGCACGCCGGCATCTGTGAGTTTGAGGCCGCGCCCTTCCTTGACGAACAGGCTGACCCCCAAATGTTCTTCCAGCACTTTAAGCTGGCGGCTCACGGCGCCATGGGTGACGTGCAACTGCTCAGCCGCCTGGCTCACACTGTTGAGGCGGGCCGTGGCTTCGAAGGCGCGCAGGGCGTTAAGGGGCGGGAGGTCTCGGCTCATCTGTGAGTTTTCCTGACAGGTTGCAGCGATCTTATCGGTTTTCAGCCCTGAGCGTCAGGGGTAGAGTGAGCGTCATTGCTTCCCACCCGAATTCTTTTCCTGGAGCGTCCCATGACTCAGTCCCAGACCGATCTACGCAACGGCCCTGACGCCAACGGCCTGTTCGGCGCATTCGGCGGCCGCTACGTCGCCGAAACCCTGATGCCGTTGATCCTCGACCTGGCCCGCGAGTACGAAGCGGCCAAGATTGATCCTGCGTTCAACGAGGAATTAGCCTACTTCCAGCGCGACTACGTCGGTCGACCAAGCCCACTGTATTTCGCTGAGCGCCTGACGGAGTTCTGCGGCGGCGCCAAGATTTACCTCAAGCGCGAAGAGCTGAACCACACCGGCGCGCACAAGATCAACAACTGCATCGGCCAGATCCTGCTGGCGCGGCGCATGGGCAAGAAACGCATCATCGCCGAGACCGGCGCCGGCATGCACGGTGTGGCCACCGCCACCGTGGCCGCGCGTTTCGGCCTGCAATGCGTGATCTACATGGGCACCACTGACATCGAGCGCCAACAGGCCAACGTATTTCGCATGAAGCTGCTGGGCGCTGAAGTGATCCCGGTGGTCGCCGGCACCGGCACCCTCAAAGACGCGATGAACGAAGCTCTGCGCGACTGGGTGACCAACGTCGACGACACGTTCTACCTGATCGGCACCGTTGCCGGCCCGCACCCTTATCCTGCGATGGTGCGCGACTTCCAGTCCGTGATCGGCAAGGAAACCCGCACCCAGCTGCAAGCCCAGGAAGGCCGCCTGCCGGACAGCCTGGTGGCGTGCATCGGCGGAGGGTCCAACGCCATGGGCCTGTTCCACCCGTTCCTGGATGACAGCAGCGTCGAGATCATCGGCGTCGAAGCCGCGGGCTTTGGCATCGAAACCGGCAAGCACGCCGCCAGCCTCAACGGCGGCGTACCGGGCGTACTGCACGGCAACCGCACCTTCCTGCTGCAGGACGACGATGGCCAGATCATCGACGCCCACTCGATTTCCGCCGGCCTCGACTACCCCGGCATCGGCCCTGAGCACGCCTGGTTGCACGATATCGGCCGCGTCCAGTACACCTCGGTGACCGACCACGAAGCGCTCGACGCCTTTCACAAATGCTGCCGCCTGGAAGGGATTATTCCTGCACTGGAAAGCGCCCACGCCCTGGCCGAAGTGTTCAAACGCGCGCCGACCCTGCCGAAGGAACACCTGATGGTGGTCAACCTGTCCGGCCGTGGCGACAAAGACATGCAGACCGTGATGCACCACATGGAACAGTCCCAGCAGGAGAAACACTAAATGAGCCGCCTGCAAACCCGCTTTGCGCAACTCAAGCAACAAAACCGCGCCGCCCTGGTGACCTTCGTCACCGCCGGCGACCCCGGTTACGACACCTCGCTGGCGATCCTCAAGGGCTTGCCCGCTGCCGGTGCCGACGTGATCGAGCTGGGCATGCCCTTCACCGACCCGATGGCCGACGGCCCGGCCATTCAACTGGCCAACATCCGCGCGCTGAGCGCCAAGCAGAACCTGGCGAAAACCCTGCAGATGGTGCGCGAGTTCCGCAAGGACAACAGCGACACCCCGCTGGTGCTGATGGGTTACTTCAACCCGATCCACAAATACGGCGTGCCGGCCTTTATTGCCGACGCCAAGCAAGCCGGCGTCGACGGCCTGATCGTGGTCGACCTGCCGCCCGAACATAACGGCGAGCTGTGCGACCCGGCCCAGGCGGCAGGCATCGACTTTATCCGCCTGACCACGCCGACCACCGACGACGTGCGCCTGCCGACCGTGCTCAACGGCAGCTCGGGCTTTGTGTACTACGTGTCGGTAGCCGGTGTGACCGGTGCCGGTGCCGCCACCCTGGAACATGTCGAAGAAGCCGTGGCCCGCCTGCGTCGCCATACCGACCTGCCGATCAGCATCGGTTTCGGTATCCGCACGCCGGAACAAGCGGCCGCCATCGCGCGCTTGGCAGATGGTGTGGTGGTGGGTTCGGCGCTGATCGATCACATCGCCAACGCCAGCAACGACCAGCAAGCCATCGACGGCGTGCTGAGCCTGTGCGCGGCGCTGTCGGAAGGTGTCCGTAACGCACGTAAGTAAGCGCCTCGTATGCGGTAGGTAAAGTTCCTGATACACAGGAATCAACTGGCAACACCGTGGCCTAAACAACAAGACCAAGGGATTTCGAACCGTGTTCGCAATCCCTTTTTTGTATGCGTGCCCCGAGGAATTCCCGATGAAAATGCCCAAATCCGTGATTGCTGGTTGTGGCGTCCTGGTGCTTGCCGCCAGCGCCCTGGTGCAAGCCGCGCCGCCTGACCAGCGCGGTGACGACCGTGGCGGCCCACAAGACCAGCACGAGCAACGTGGCGACGACCATCGCGGCCCGCAGGACAACCATCGCGGCGGCCCGCCCCAGGACTTCGGCCCGGTGCGCCAGATCATCCACGACAACCACGGCCAATTCGGCCGTGGCGCGCCGCCGCCGCCGAATGTGCGCCTGGTCCGTGGCCAGCCGCTGCCCCACGGCTACTACGGCGAACGCCTCGACAACCGCGCCCTGGCACGCCTGCCGTACTACGAGGGTTACGAATGGCGCCGTTCGGGCCCGGACGTGGTGCTGATCGCAGTGGGCACCGGTATCGTCTACGAGATTCTGGAAGGCGTGTTGAACTGACGCCACGGTTCCGCGATTTCTTCCGCTAGGCTTAAGGGGCGAACCGTTCGTTCCCCCTTAATCCACTTCATGCCTATTGCCGTCTAACCACCTCAGCAAGCCCCGGTATTTCTTGCGCTCCCGGTCGTTAAGTTAGCCGCATCAGAAGTCATTCTTGGCTCTATGGAGTACATCATGGCATTTGATCTCATCACCGAATCGGACCGCCGTCACGCCACCTTGCAAAAAGGCTTCAACCTGCGCTGGCCGTTGGGCAACGTGCAGGGCCAATCCTCGCCCAACGGCGCCAACCTGATTTACCTCTGTTACAGCCCCCAGGACATCATCGACGCCGCGGCGCAGGCCCTGGCCGTTGCCAATGGCCGGATTACCGTGCGCAGCGGCGGCCACTGTTACGAAGGTTTCGTCGCCAACAAGATGCCCGACAACCCCAATGAGGTATTGGCGATTCTGGATATCGGGCAAATGAAGCAACTGGACTACGACGCCGACGGCCAACTGCACTCCCAGTTGATGCCGACCTTGCCCTATCGCTACCGCTTTCGCCTGGAAGCCGGCGGGCAGAACTGGGACGCCTACGTCGCACTGTACACGTTGGCCAACAAGACCCTGCCCGGGGGTTCGTGTTATTCGGTGGGCCTGGGCGGGCACATCTGCGGTGGCGGCTACGGCTTGCTCTCGCGCAAACACGGCCTGGTGTGCGACTGGCTGTCCGGTGTCGATATTCTGGTGCCCAACGCCCAGGGCAACGGCCTGACAGCGCTGCATGTCTGCCGGGAGAGCACCGACCCGGACGAACTGGACCTGTTTGCCGCGTGCTGCGGTGCCGGCGGCGGGCAATTCGGGATCATCACCAGTTATTACTTCAAGGACCTGCCGGACGCCCCCAAGGAGGTGCTTTGGCTGGTACTGGAATGGGACTGGGCGATGCTGACCAAACCGGCGCTCGACCGATTGCTGGTGGCCTATCAAGCCTGGTTCGCCCAACATCAGGCCGACCCGGACACCTGGGGCCTGGCGACCAAGCTGGAAATGCGCCACCAGCACACCGGCAACGTCACGCTGGGCATTCACTACGTGGACAAAGACGGCGAGTTGAACGATCAGGCGCCCTTCGACGATTTTGTCACGACGATGCTGGACGCCATCGGCATTGCCGCCAGCGAATCGGTGACACCGTTTCACGTGATCCACCTGCCGCGAAGCAACCCCACCGGGCGTGTCATCAACTCCTTGAGCACGGCGCGGGCCGTCGTGCGCCGCCTCGACTGGCTGCCGTGCCAGCAAACCCTCAACGGCTCCGGCGACAACCAGCGCGGGCGCTATAAGTCGGCCTATCAGAAAGGCATTTTCACGCCGCAGGTGTTATCCGCGATCTGGACCACACTGACCTGGCCCGACCCGGCGAACGTGTTGACCCAAAGTCTCATACAGATCCAGTCGTTCGGCGGGCGCATCAACCAGCCAGATCCGGCGGTGCGGCGCGAATCGTCTGCGGCCCAGCGCGGCTCTTTCCTCAAGTGGCAACCGCAGTGTTATTGGCGCGATGCCAGTGCCGCCACCGACCAGGCACATGCCGATTGGATTCAGGGGCTGTTTTTCAACGCCTTCGCCAACGATCAAGGCGTGCCGCTCAACGCGGAGTTCGAGGGCTGCTACATCAATTACCCCGACCTCGACATGACGCACCTCGGCGGCAACCCGGCGAACGCCAAGAACCCCCAGTGGTACACGGTTTTCTTCCCCGACCTGATCATCGAAAGCCGGCTGCGGCGTACCAAGCAGCGCTGGGACCCGCTGAATATATTCCACAACGAAATGTCGGTGCCGTAAGCCGCAAATAAAAACGGGCGACCCCAAGGTCGCCCGTTTTTTTACAACTCGATCCGTTCGACCTTGCCCACCAACAAGATGTAGGAAAGCGCCCCGAGCAACGCCAGCACTGCGATATAGGTGATCGCCGGTGCGAACGAATCGCCGCTGGCCAGGAAGCCAATCACGATCGGCGTGGCAATCGCCGCCAGGTTGCCGATGAAGTTGAACACGCCACCGGTCAAGCCGAGCAAGCGAGCGGGTGCCAAGGTCGACACCAGCGACCAGGTGATCGACGCCAGGCCATTGCCGAAGAACGCCACCGCCAGGAACGCAATCACCCAGGCCGTCGAATCCACGTAGTTGGCGCCAATGATCGCGGTGGAAATCAACAGCCCGCCGATGATCGGCAACTTGCGCGCAAAGCCCACTGATGCGCCGCGGCGAATCAACCAGTCGGAAAAAATCCCGGAGCACAGCACGCCGACAAACGCCGCGAGGAAGGGCAGGGAAGCGAGCAGGCCGGATTTGATGAAGTCCATCCCGCGATATTTCACCAGATAGGTCGGGAACCATGTCAGGAAGAACCACAGCGTGGAGTTCAGGCAGAACTGCCCCAGGTAGATGCCCCAGAGTTTGCGCTTGCTCAGCACGATGCCCAGGTCGACCCAACTGAACGGTGCCTTGGTGGTTTGCGCCTGCATGTCCACCAGCCCGCCGCCGGCACGGATCAGTTCGATTTCAGCGGCGTTGGCGCCTTTGAAGTCCTTCGGCTCGCGGTACACCGCGTACCAGATCAGCGCCCAGAGGATGCCGACGCCGCCGGTGGTGACAAACACCATGTGCCAGCCGTAGTGGTGCTGCAACCAGGCCAGCACCGGGGTGAGAAACGCCAGCCCGACGAACTGCCCGGAGGTGTAGAAGCCAATCGCCGTGGCGCGCTCACGCTCGGGGAACCACGTGGTGACCACGCGGCTGTTGATCGGATAGGCCGGCGCTTCCAGGGCGCCCACCGCCATGCGCAGGACAAACAGCGCGATGAAGCTGGCCGCAAAACCGAGCATCACAGTGGCGATGGACCACAGCAGCAGGGCCACGGTGTAGAGGATGCGCGGCGGCACCCGGTCGACCAGCCAGCCGCCGGGGATTTGCATGGCGGCGTAGGTCCAGCCGAACGCCGAGAAAATCAGCCCGACATGCACCGGATCGATGCCCAGGTCGCTGGTCAGGGCCGGGGCCGCGATCGACAGGTTGCTGCGGTCGAGGTAGTTGATCACCACGGTGATAAACAGCAGCACCATGATGAAGTAGCGCTTTCTGCTAGGCGTGACTAAAGAAGCCTGCCCGGTGAGGGATTCAGGGTGCATGGGGTTGTCTCTTCTTATGTTTATTGAGGACGGACTTACTGACCAAACCAGCTCAAATGTGGGAGGGGGCTTGCCCCCGATAGCGGTGAACCAGCCGCCGAAGATGTCGACTGACACTCAGCTATCGGGGGCAAGCCCCCTCCCACATTTTTTGCCACATTTTTTCAGGCAGACATCACCACTCGGCAAAACTGCCGTCGGCATGGCGCCAGATCGGGTTGCGCCAGCGATGGCCGATGGCCGCGCGTTCGATCACGTATTCCTCGTTGATCTCGATGCCCAGGCCCGGCCCGTTGGGGATCTTCACGAAGCCCTGGTCATAGTCGAACACGCCCGGGTCGCGCACGTAGTCGAGCAGGTCGTTGCTCTCGTTGTAGTGAATGCCCAGGCTTTGCTCCTGGATAAACGCGTTGTAGCAGACCGCGTCCAGCTGCAGGCAGGCGGCCAGCGCGATCGGGCCCAGCGGGCAGTGCAGCGCCAGGGCCACGTCGTAGGCTTCGGCCATGTTGGCGATCTTGCGGGTTTCGGTGATACCGCCAGCGTGGGAAGCGTCCGGCTGGATGATGTCGACGTAGCCTTCGCTGAGCACGCGTTTGAAGTCCCAGCGCGAGAACAGGCGCTCGCCCAGGGCAATCGGGGTGCTGGTCAGCGGTGCGAGTTCTTTCAGCGCTTCGTAGTTTTCGCTGAGTACCGGCTCTTCGATGAACATCAGTTTGTACGGGTCCAGCTCTTTCATCAGCACCTTGGCCATGGGCTTGTGTACGCGGCCATGGAAGTCGACGCCAATGCCCACGTTGGGGCCGACGGCATCGCGCACGGCGGCGACGTTGGCCAGCGCCAGGTCGACTTTTTCGAAGCTGTCGACGAACTGCAATTCTTCCGTGCCGTTCATTTTCACCGCAGTGAAGCCACGGGCCACGGCCTCTTTGGCGGCGCGGGCGGTGTCGGCGGGGCGGTCGCCGCCGATCCACGAATACACGCGAATCTTGTCACGCACCTGGCCGCCCAGCAGGTCGCTGACCGACACGCCCAGGGCCTTGCCCTTGATGTCCCACAGCGCCTGGTCGATGCCGGCCAGCGCGCTCATGTGCACGGCGCCGCCGCGATAGAAACCGCCGCGATAGAGCACAGTCCAGATGTCTTCGATATTGCGTGGGTCTTTGCCGATCAGGTAATCGGACAGTTCCTCGACCGCAGCCGCCACCGTGTGGGCGCGGCCTTCGACCACGGGTTCGCCCCAGCCGGTGACGCCCTGGTCGGTCTCCACTTTGAGGAAGCACCAGCGCGGTGGGACGATGAAGGTAGTCAGTTTGGTGATTTTCATCTTCTTATCTCTCTTGTCGATGCAGCGCCCAAGGCGCCAAGCTTGCGATCAGTTCAAGGCGTTCCAGGCCGCGACATACGCCTGGGCACTGCTCGCCACCTCGGCCACGGACATGCCCGGCTTGAACAATCCGGACCCCAGGCCGAAGCCCCTGGCGCCGGCGTCGAAATACACCTGCATGTTGGCCGGGCTCACGCCGCCGACCGGCAGCAACAGCGTGCCCGCCGGCAACACCGCCAGCCACGCCTTGATCACCGCCGGGCCCATTTGCTCGGCGGGGAACAGTTTCAATACGTCGGCGCCTTCGGCCAGCGCGGCGAACGCCTCGGTCGGGGTGGCCACACCTGGCGACAGGTACAGGCCGGCGGCTTTCGCGGCACGCAAGACCTTGGCGTCGCTGTGGGGCATCACGATCACCTGGCCACCGGCGGCCTTGACCTGCTCGACCTGCGCCGGCGTCAACACCGTGCCGGCGCCGATCAGGCAATCGGCGGGCAGGCTGTCACGCAGGGTGCGGATGCTGGTGTAAGGGTCCGGCGAATTGAGCGGGACTTCGATCACGCGAAAACCGGCGCGGTACAGCACCTGGCCAACCGCCTCGGCTTCGTCCGGGCGCACGCCGCGCAGGATCGCGATCAAACCGTTTTGCGTGAGTGCTTGCTTGAGCATGTCAGGCCTCCATTGCTGGTTGAATGAGCCCGGCGGCCAGGGCCAACTGCCAGAGACCGCGTTCGCTGGCCTCTTGCGCCAGGCTGACGTGGGCGAAGCCGCAGAGGCCGAGGGCACGCTGGTAACGTGTACAGAGCGGTGCGGCGCCGACCAGGATGATCGGCTTATGTTGGGCGGCACCGGGCAAGCCGGCGAGTTCATGGCCGATCAACAGACCGGAAAGGTAGTCGGGCTGCTGGTCCGGGGCGAGTTCGCCGGTCAAGCCCAGGGTGCGTGCGCTGAACAGCGTCGACAGCACGCCGCGCTGGCCGTCTGCCGACAGCGCCACGCGCACGCCGCGGTCGAAAGCCGCCGCCTGGAAGTGTTCGGCGGGTTGTTGGGTGCGCCCGAGCAGGCTGTGCTTGCTCAGCACCGCGAACAGCTCGCCGGTCATGAAGGTGTCGAAATGGGTGATACAGCCATCGACCACCTCGACCCATTTGGAATGGCTGCCGGGCAGGCCGATCAAGACCTCGGCGCCGAGGCCTTGCAGCACGCCGAGTACCTGGGTTTCTTCGCCGCGCATCACGTTGGGCAAGCCGACCTGCTCGATCACGCCGGGCACGATATGCACATCGACGCCGCGCAGACTGCGCACGCGGTGCAACGCTTGGCCGAGGCTGGCGACGTCGACCGGGGTGTTGCGGTAGGCCGCTTCGCTCCAGCCCTGGGCGCTGCCGACCATGCCGCAGGCGATCACCGGCAAGCCCGGTTGCGCGTCGAGCCAATCGCCACAGGCCGCGTCGAACGCCAACTCGAAGCCATCGCTGCAGCAAACGCCGGCAATCTCCCGGGGCTGGCTGGGCAGGTGCATGATCCCCGACGCCAACGCACGTTGTTCCAGCACCACGCCTGCGGGGCCGAGTTTATAAGCACGAAGGGAACTGGTTCCCCAATCGAGCGCGATCAATTGCGCCGGCATCGCTTCACCTGAAATGAGTGGGTGCTGAAAAAAGCAGATGGGCGAATATAAACCTATGCTCGGCGATATCTCAATATATAAATATCAATCCCATATATTGGAATGAATCGAGATAAATCCTACAACCACTCCGCCTTTTACTGCGGGAACGGCCAGGCTTTATCTGATAAGAGAGGTTAAAAAACCGACAGATTCAGTTCGCGCATCGCACCCATCCAGATCGCGTACTCGGTGTGGTCCTTCAGGTCATCGCCCCCTAGACCGCAATCGACGGCAGGGCCAGCCCGGTCAGCGACTGTGCACTGCGCGCCTGCTCCGCCACCAGCCAGTCGACGAACCGCTCGACCAACTGCCCCCGCCGTTTGCGCTGCGGCTGCACCACGTAGTAGCCGAAGCGTGAGATCACCGTGTCGCTGATCGGCCGGCACAGCCACTTCTGTTCCAGCAGGTTGTCCACCAAGTGGCGCCAGCCGATGGCCACGCCCTGGCCGGCAATCGCGGCCTGGATCAACAGGGTGTAGTTATCGAAGCGCAGTTGGCCGGGGGTCGGCGTGCTGGTAATGCCCAGTTCGCGGAACACGCCGCTCCAGTCGAACCACTGGCTGGTGTGTTCCTGGCGCAGGTGCAGCAAGGGGCAGTCGGGCAAGGTCTGCACGGTCAGCGGCGTGGCCTGGTCCTTGAGCCATTGCGGACTGCACACCGGGAACACTTCCTCATTGAACAGCCACAGGCTGTCGCCCTGCTTGAAACGGCCGTCGCCAAACAGCACCGCCACGTCGATATCGCTGCGCAACGTGGCGTGATTGCGCTCGCTGGTCACCAGGCTGACGTCGACCTGGGGGTTGGCCGCATGGAAGCGATGCAGGCGCGGCATCAGCCAGTAGGCGGCGAAGGCGAAGTCGGTGGCCACTTGCAGCACTTCGTGCTGGTCCTGCTGGGTGATCGCGCTCAGGCCCTGGTTGATGGTCTGCAAACCGCCCTGGACATGTTCGAACAGCAGCGCGCCGGCGTCGGTCAGCTCGATGCCACGGTAGATGCGATCAAACAGGCGGATCGCCAATTGCTCTTCGAGGCGCTTGATCTGCTGGCTGATGGCCGGTTGGGTGGTGCCCAGCTCCATCGCCGCAGCGGTAAAACTGCGGTGGCGCGCCGCCGCTTCGAACGCCCGGAGCAAATCGAGGGATACGTCGCCGAAGGCTTTATACATAAGCTGTACTTATCCTAGACATTGCATTTCATGGGCTTTACCCCATTTTCCATGGGCTGCATGCTCATTCGCATAAACACCGCCTATGGAATGCCGAAGACCCATGAAGCGCAAGAACATTCTTTTCATCATGGCCGATCAAATGGCCGCGCCGATGCTGCCGTTCTACGGACCTTCCCCGATCAAGTTGCCGAACCTCAGTCGCCTCGCCGCACAAGGCGTGGTGTTCGACGCCGCCTACTGCAACAGCCCGCTGTGCGCGCCGTCGCGCTTTACCCTGGTCAGCGGCCAGTTGCCGAGCAAGATCGGCGCTTACGACAACGCGGCAGATTTCCCCGCCGATGTGCCGACGTATGCCCACTACCTGCGTCGTCTTGGCTACCGCACCGCGCTGTCGGGCAAGATGCATTTCTGCGGGCCAGACCAGTTGCACGGTTACGAAGAGCGCCTGACCAGCGACATCTACCCCGCCGACTATGGCTGGGCGGTGAACTGGGATGAGCCGGACGTGCGCCCCACCTGGTACCACAACATGTCCTCGGTGCTGCAAGCCGGGCCGTGCGTGCGGACCAACCAACTGGATTTCGACGAAGAGGTGGTGTTCAAGGCCCAGCAGTACCTGTTCGACCACATTCGCGAGGGCGGCGACCAGCCGTTCTGCCTCACCGTGTCGATGACCCATCCCCACGACCCGTACACCATTCCTAAACCATTCTGGGATCTGTACGACGACAGCGACATCCCGTTGCCCACAACCCCGGCCCAGGGCGATCTCGACCCGCACTCCCAGCGTCTGCTCAAGGTCTACGACCTGTGGGACAAGCCGCTGCCGCTGGAGAAGATCCGCGATGCGCGCCGCGCCTACTTCGGTGCCTGCAGTTACATCGACAGCAATGTCGGCAAGCTGCTGCAGACCCTGGAAGACACCGGCCTGGCCGACGACACCCTGATCGTTTTCTCCGGCGACCATGGCGACATGCTCGGCGAGCGCGGCCTCTGGTACAAAATGCACTGGTTCGAAATGGCCGCCCGCGTGCCGCTGCTGATCAGCGCGCCGGGGCAGTTCGCGGCGGGCCGTGTGACCCAGGCGGTCTCCACCGCCGACCTGTTGCCGACCTTGGTGGAACTGGCCGGCGGCGAACTCGAACCGTTCTTGCCCATGGACGGCCGCTCGCTGGTCCCGCACCTGCAAGGGCAGGGCGGGCACGACGAAGTATTCGGCGAATACATGGCCGAAGGCACCCTCAGCCCGCTGATGATGATTCGCCGTGGCGCCTACAAATTCATCTACAGCGAAGACGACCCCTGCCTACTGTTCGACATACACAACGACCCGCGCGAGCAGGAAGAACTCAGCCAATCGCCGCAGCATCGGGCGCTGTTTGCCGCCTTTCTGCTTGAGGCGCGGGCCAAATGGGACATCCCGGCGATCCACCAGCAGGTGCTCGCCAGTCAACGCCGTCGCCGCCTGGTCTACCAGGCGCTGACCCAGGGCAAGCTGAAGAGCTGGGATCACCAGCCGCTGGTGGACGCCAGTCAGCAATACATGCGCAACCATATCGACCTCGACGACCTGGAGCGCAAGGCACGTTATCCACAACCCTGCCAAAACCAATAAAACAGAGGGAAGGCCATGCAAAAATTGACTGTGGTGCTGGGCGTAATGGGCATGGCGGCGTTGAGCAGCGCCACCGTGTACGCAGACGCCGGTTGTGAGACGGTGAGGATGGCCGATCCTGGCTGGAGCGATATTGCCGCCACCAATGCCGTCGCCGGTTTTCTGCTGACGGGCATGGGTTACAAGCCCAAGGTCGACACCCTGGCGGTGCCGATCACCTTCGGCGGGCTCAAGGACGGCCAGGTGGATGTGTTCCTGGGTAACTGGATGCCGGCGCAGCAAGGTTTCTACGACAAATTCGTGGCCAACGGCGATGTGGTGCAGTTGGCGAAAAACCTCGACGGCACCGAATTCACCCTGGCTGTGCCGGACTATGTGTGGGACGCCGGGGTGCATGACTTTGCCGACCTCAACTCATTCGCCGACAAGTTCGACAAGAAGATCTACGGCATCGGCTCCGGCGCGCCGGCAAACCTCTCGCTGCAGGAGATCATCAAGAAGAACGACTTCGACCTGGGCCAATGGAAGCTGATCGAGTCCAGCGAACAGGCGATGCTCGCCGAAGTCTCACGGGCGGTGAAGAAACAGCGCTTCATCACCTTCCTCGGCTGGACCCCGCACCCGATGAATGTGCAGTTGAAAATGCATTACCTCAAGGGCGGCGAGAAGTACTTCGGCGACACCGGCAGCGTGTATACCCTGACGCGCAAGGGTTATGCACAAGCCTGCCCGAACGTAGGAAAACTGCTGACCAACCTGAGTTTCACCCAAGCGATGGAGAACAGCATCATGGCCGCGGTGGTCAACAACAAGGTCAGCAACGCGGATGCGGCGAAGGCGTGGATCAAGGCCAACCCGGCGGTACTGGAGCAGTGGCTCGACGGCGTGAAAACCGTGGACGGCCAGGATGCATTGGCGGCCGTAAAAGCCAAGCTCTAAAGCCCACCACTATCCAAATGTGGGAGGGAGCTTGCTCCCGATAGCGGCGGATCAGTCACTACATCATTGACTGTCAGTCCGCGATCGGGAGCAAGCCCCCTCCCACAAAAAGCCGGTGTGTACTGATACCCTGAGCCAAACCTTTCAACCCGAGTTTGCGATGCCCCGGCCCAACCGCCACACACTCTTCCCCTTCCTCAGTTGGCTGCCGCGCCAAACCCGCGCCAGCGTCGGCCGGGACGCGATCGTCGGCCTCAGCGGCGCGGTGCTGGCCTTGCCGCAGTCGATTGCCTACGCGCTCATCGCCGGTCTCCCACCGGAATACGGCCTGTACGCCGCGATCATCCCGGTGCTGATCGCGTGCCTCTGGGGTTCGTCCTGGCACCTGATCTGCGGCCCCACGGCGGCGATATCCATCGTGCTCTACGCCAGCGTCAGCCCCCTGGCCGTGCCGGGTTCACAGGACTACATCACCTTGATCCTGCTGCTGACCTTCCTCGCCGGGGTGTTCCAGTGGTTGCTCGGCCTGCTGCGCTTCGGCGCGCTGGTGAATTTCATCTCCCATTCGGTGGTGCTGGGGTTCACCCTCGGCGCCGCCGTGGTGATTGCCCTCGGCCAACTGCCCAACCTGTTGGGCCTGGATTTGCCGGGCCAGGCCACGGCGATCAACAGTCTGATGACACTGATCGAGCACGGCGGCGAGTGGGACCGCGCCTCACTCGCCCTGGGGCTCGGCACCTTGCTGGCGGGCGCGCTGCTCAAGTACCTGCTGCCGCGCTGGCCGACGCTGTTGATCACGCTGGCGCTGGGCAGCCTGGCCGCCTGGCTGTGGCCGGCGATATTCGGGCAGGTGGCGCTGGTCAGTGCGTTTATCGGCAAGCTGCCGCCATTCAGCCCGTTGCCGCTGGACCTGGACATGCTCTTGCGCCTGCTGCCCAGCGCCGTGGCGGTGGGTATGCTCGGGCTGGTGACCAGCCTGTCGATCGCGCGCTCGCTGGCGGCGCGCTCACAGCAATTGCTCGACGCCAACCAGGAAGTTCGAGCGCAGGGTTTGTCCAATATCGTCGGCGGATTTTTCTCCGGCTACCTGTCGGCCGGTTCCTTTACGCGCTCCGGCCTCAGCTACGAAGCAGGCGCCTGCTCGCCGCTGGCGGGGGTGTTTTCCGCCCTGTGGGTGGCATTGTTCGCACTGTTTGGTGCAGCGCTGATCGCACATATACCGATCCCGAGCATGGCCGCGAGCATCCTGCTGATCAGTTGGGGCCTGGTGGATCATCGGGGCATTCGCGCGTTGTTCCGGGTCAGTCGCGCCGAGTTTGTGGTGATGAGCCTGACCTGCATCGCCACGTTGCTGCTGGAGCTGCAAACCGCGATTTACGCCGGAGTGCTGGCCTCGCTGTTTTTCTACCTCAAGCGCACCTCGCAGCCGCGGGTTCAGCAATGGCGCGACGGCGAGGAAGAGGTGTTGCGGGTCGGTGGCTCGATCTTTTTCGGCGCCAGCCATTACCTGCAGGTTCGCCTGCAAAGCCTGCAGAGTGAGCGGGTGGTAATCGAAGCGCAGCAGATCAACTTTATCGACTATTCCGGGGTGGAGATGCTGCACCAGGAAGCGCGGCGATTAAGGGCGATGGGCCGTAGCCTGACCTTGCGCCGGGCCAGGCCGCAGGTCGTCGAGGAGTTGAAAAAGCTGGAAGGCGCCGACAATTGCCCCATCCATTTCGAAGACTGAATGCGGTCAAACAGGTGGGAGGGGGCTTGCTCCTCCCACCTTTCGAGTTGCCTCAAGCCAATTGGCGGCGCAGTTCGGCCAACACCGGCGCCGAATCCGGACGCACGCCGCGCCACAGGAAGAACGCTTCCGCGGCCTGCTCCACCAGCATGCCCAGACCATCCATCGCCACCGCCGCGCCGTGTTCCGTGGCCCAGCGGCAGAATGCGGTCGGTTCCTTGGCATACATCATGTCGTAGCAAAACGTTTTGCCCGGCGCGATCAAGCTGCCTGCAATCGGCGGTACATCGCCTGACAGGCTGGCGGAGGTGGCATTGATGATCACGTCCACCGGCTCACACAGCCAGTCGAAACCACTGGCAGACACCGGGCCCAAATCGTCGAACAACTCGGCGAGCATTTCGGCTTTTTCCACGGTGCGGTTGGCGATGATCAGCGACGCCGGCCGCTCGGCCAGTAACGGCTCCAACGCCCCGCGCACTGCACCGCCAGCGCCGAGCAAGAGGATGCGTTGCCCTTGCAGGTGCAGCCCGGCATTCACCGTCAGGTCGCGCACCAGGCCGGCGCCGTCGGTGTTATCGCCCAGCAGGCTGCCATCGGCCAGCTTGCTCAGGGTGTTCACCGCCCCGGCGCGCTCGGCGCGTGCGGTGAGGGTATCGGCCAGGCGGTAGGCGTCTTCCTTGAACGGCACCGTGACGTTGGCGCCACGGCCTTGTTGAAAAAACTCACGGGCAAACCCGATGAAATCCTCGAGCGGCGCAAGCAGAGCGCTGTAGTCCAGTTGCTCGCCGGTCTGCTCGGCGAACATGCGGTGGATCAACGGCGACTTGCTGTGGCCGATGGGGTTGCCGAACACCACATAACGGTCCATCAGACCGCCGCCTTGGGCGCAGCCACGCCGAGCCAGTCGCGGTCTTGCAGGAAGTAGTCGGTGAGGCGCGCTTCTTCGCTGCCGGCCTCGGCTTTCCAGTCGTAGCTCCAGCGCACCTGGGGCGGCAGCGACATCAGGATCGACTCGGTACGCCCGCCCGACTGCAGGCCGAACAAGGTGCCACGGTCGTAGACCAGGTTGAATTCAACGTAGCGACCACGGCGGAATTCCTGGAATTCGCGCTGCTGTTCGGTATAGGCCTGGGCCTTGCGGCGCTGCACGATCGGCAGGTAGGCGTCGATGTACGCATCGCCGATGGCACGGATGAAGGCGAAGCAGGTGTCGAAGTCCCACTCGTTCAAGTCATCGAAGAACAGGCCGCCGATGCCGCGCGGTTCGTTGCGATGCTTGATGTAGAAGTAGGTGTCGCACCAGGCCTTGTAGCGCGCATAAACGTCGGCGCCAAACGGCGCACAGGCCTGTTCGGCCACGCGGTGCCAGTGGATGCAGTCTTCTTCGTTGGCGTAATAGGGCGTGAGGTCGAAGCCGCCGCCAAACCACCACACCGGCTCTTCACCTTCTTTTTCAGCGATGAAAAAGCGCACGTTGGCGTGGGAAGTCGGTACATGCGGGTTGTGCGGGTGAATCACCAGCGACACCCCCAGCGCTTCAAACCCGCGCCCGGCCAGCTCGGGGCGATGCGCGCTGGCGGACGGCGGCAGGCCGCTGCCAAACACGTGGGAAAAGTTGACGCCGCCTTTTTCGATCACCGTACCGTTTTCAATCACACGGGTGCGACCGCCGCCGCCGGCTGGCCGGGTCCAGGCGTCTTCGATAAAGCGAGTGTCCGTCTCGAAGGTTTCCAGGGCGCTGCAAATACGGTCTTGCAGATCAAGCAGATAGGCTTTAACAGCCTCGGTGCGGGTAGTCATGGCATCACCTTGAATCGGGCAAAGCTACGCGAGGCCATTGGGCGTCGGCGGCGAATGGGCGCACAGGATACCACCGCACTCAACTCCGTCGCAGTTGACGAAGATCAAGCTTAGGAGTCCGATAGGGCGCTACCCGAATTCGAACCCAGGAGAAGTGCAGATGGCCAAACGTATCCAGTTCAGCGCCCATGGCGGCCCCGAGGTGCTTGAGTATGTGGATTACACGCCAGCAGAACCTGGCCCACAGCAGGTTCGGGTGCGCAACGCGGCCATTGGCCTGAACTTCATCGACACCTACTATCGCAGCGGCTTGTACGCGCCGCCGGCCTTGCCGTCGGGCCTGGGCGCCGAAGGTGCCGGTGTGGTCGACGCCGTGGGCAGCGAGGTCAGCCAATTCAAGGTCGGCGACCGCGTGGCCTACGGCAGTGGGCCGTTGGGTGCCTACAGCGAACTGCACGTATTGCCCGCGGCCAACCTGGTTCACCTGCCGGACGACATCAGCTTCGAACAAGCCGCTGGCGCGATGCTCAAGGGCCTGACCGTGCAATACCTGCTGCGCCAGACCTATGAGTTGAAGGGCGGCGAAACCATCCTGTTCCACGCCGCAGCCGGTGGCGTGGGCTCCCTGGCCTGCCAGTGGGCCAAGGCCCTGGGCGTGAAGCTGATCGGCACGGTCAGTTCGCCGGAAAAAGCCGCCGTGGCCAAATCCCACGGCGCCTGGGCAACCATCGACTACAGCAAGGAAAACGTCGCACAGCGCGTGCTGGAATTGACCGATGGCAAGAAATGCCCGGTGGTGTACGACGGCGTCGGCAAGGACACCTGGCTGACCTCGCTGGACTGCGCAGCGCCCCGGGGGTTGGTGGTGAGTTTCGGTAACGCCTCGGGCGCGGTGGACGGGGTGAACCTGGGGATTCTGGCGGCCAAGGGCTCGCTGTACGTCACCCGGCCGACCCTGGCGACCTACGCCAGCAACCCCAAGAACTTGCAGGCCATGGCCGATGATCTGTTCTCGATGATCCAGAGTGGCAAGGTACGCATCGATATCAACCAGCGCTTCTCGCTGGCGGAAGCGGCCAAGGCGCAGACCGAGCTGTCGGCGCGGCGCACGACCGGGTCGACCATTCTGTTGCCGTAAGGCTTGGGATTTCGGCGTGGCTAAGGGCGCCATCGCGGGCAAGCCCGGCCCCTACATTTGACCGTGTTGTCATGACGGACACCGATCGATGTAGGAGCCGGGCTTGCCCGCGATAGCCACGCCGCGGTCTCAGGACGGCCGCACAACCTCACCCGTCACCAGATCGCGAATCAGGCTCGGGTTCTTGCGCCCACCGAGGGCGCCACCCAACACCAGATCGACCTGGCCACGGAAGTACTGCTCGACGCGAATCCGCGTGCGGGCGGCCGGGCGGCCCTGGGGGTTGGCCGAGGTGGAAATCAATGGCCCGACCAATGAGCACAAGTCGCGCACCAGCGGATGGTCGCTGACCCGCAGCGCCACGGTGTCATGCTCCCCCGTGACCCATTCCGGCAACAGGTCCTGATGAGGCACCAGCCAGGTGTTCGGCCCCGGCCAGGTGCTGGCCATGCGGTCGATCCAATCCTGCGGGAAGTCTTCGAAGAGAAAATCGAACTGGCGGATAGTATCCGCGACCAGGATCAGGCCCTTATCCACCGAGCGGTTCTTGATCGCCAGCAGCCGGTCCACCGCCGCTTCGTTCCACGGGTCACAGCCCAGGCCCCAGACCGCCTCGGTCGGATAGGCAATCACCGCGCCTGCGCGAATTTCTCGTGCGGCTTCCAGCACACGCCACCTGTTGACCATTACTCACTCTCCGGACTAAAGCTCTGCGCAGTTTACCGATCTTCCCTGCAAAACCTAGCAGCGCGCGAGCCAACGCCCGCTTTCGCAGATCACCTGGCCTTCCAGCTCCAACTCGGTGAGGCTCGCCAGCACCTGGGACAACGGCCGCCCGCTGGCAATCGCCAGGGCTTCGCTGGTGTGGGGCGCCGCATGCAGCAGTGCGACCAGCGGATGAGTCGCCGGCAGCGGCACCGGACACGGCAGCGCCTGCCAGCCGCGCAAGCCTTCAAGAATGTGCTCGATGGTTTCCACCAACACCGCGCCGTCGCGGATCAGCTGATGACAACCCTTGGCCGCGGGATGATGGATCGAGCCGGGAATCGCGTACACCTCGCGCCCTTGCTCGGCGGCGAGCCGCGCGGTGATCAGCGAACCGCTGGCGATGCCGGCTTCCACCACCAGCACGCCCAGCGACAGACCACTGATGATGCGGTTGCGCCGGGGGAAATTGCCGGCCTGGGGCGCGGCGTCCAGCGGAAACTCGGAAACCACCGCGCTGCCCTGGGCAATCATCGCGGCCGCGAGGCGTCGGTGGCGCTGTGGATAAAACTTTTCCAGGCCGGTGCCGAGTACGCCGATGGTCTGCCCGCCGACCTCCAGGGCCGCTTGATGCGCCGCGCCGTCAATGCCCAGGGCCAGGCCGCTGGTGATGACAAACCCAGCACTCGCCAGGCTGCGGGAAAAGGCGGCGGCGGTGTCCATGCCGGGGCGCGATGCGCGGCGGCTGCCGACCATGGCCAACTGGGGTTTTTCCAGGATCGCAGGGTCGCCGGCGACGAATAACAACGGCGGTGCGTCATCGATCTGGGCCAGCAGTGCGGGGTACTCAGGCTGGTCCCACATCAGCAAATGCTGGGCCGGACGCGCCAGCCAGGCCAATGCGACACTCGCGCCCTCGCGGACTTCATGGCTGCGCCGGGCCTCGGCGCTGACGGCGGGCAAGCCGAGCGAACGCCAGGCGCTGGCCGGCGCGCTGAGCGCCTTCGAGGCGCAGCCGAACGCGTCGATCAACCGGCGAAAACGCTTCGGGCCCAGTTCCGGCAGCCTGTGCAAGCGTAGCCGGGCTTCCAGTTCTGCCGGGGAAATTTCACTGCTGTTTATCGGATACATCTGATCATCCTTGACCGGAACAAGCTGTGGATAACTCTGTTGGTAACTTATTTAGCAGCCTATTTATTGCGTTTGACGGGCCGTCTCGAAACGGTCCATCACCGCCAGTGGCCGCGAGGCATTGAGGACCAGGCCGTAACTGAGTTTTTCGTAGGTGCGAAACACCAGCAGCATGCCGCCGTACTCATCGGCCAGCTTCACCGGAGCGCCGCTGAGAGCGTCGCGTACCGTGGCGCCGGTCTTGATCACATTCAGCCGTTGGCCGTCGACCAGGCCGTCGCGGCGGCCTTTATTCAGGGTCACGGCATCCAGCACGCCGATCTGCGTCACGCCCTTGGGCACGTCGATGATGCGCCCTTCGACAAACGGCGCGGCCTGCGGGCCTTCCAGGCTGGCCAGCGCAATTGTCGGTTCGGCACGCAGCAAGCGGTCGCCGGGGCGCACTTCCTGGGTAACCCGTTGTACGGCAAGGGTGGTCAGGTCGCCGGCCATCACCCAGTGCGCGGTGCCGATGTCGTCGGCGTGGATACCCAGTAACTCCTGGGTTTTGGGGTCGGTGTAGACCTTGCCTCGGCGGAAAATCCCATAGCTTGGCTGGGCCGGGTCCAGGACGCCGCGGGCATGCACGCGCTCGCCATTGGCCCCCAGCACGCGCCCGGCCTCTGCCGCGACAACGTAGGGCGCGTTATCGAGATCGAGGGGCGAATCGAGGATGCGATTGTGTAACAAAAATCGCTGGATGGCCTGTTGCGTCGGTTGATCCAGGCGCGGGCCGGGCGATGGAAGCAGGGCCTGGGCGAACGGCGCCCAGAGCAGCAAGACGAGTAGCGATTTCCTCATGGGGTGAATCTCCTTTATTATGTACGTTCGCGTGAAACGCCATAGCCTTCGCGGCTTCCGAGCGTTCCACACCGGCCGTGCGGGTCCATCCCTACGCCGATTTGCCTTTACCTCACATGTGCAGCAATTACGCTTATGGCTATTTTGAACATCCTCGAATTCCCCGACTCGCGCCTGCGCACGATCGCCAAACCGGTGGCCGTAGTGGACGATAAGGTTCGTCAGTTGGTCGATGACATGTTTGAAACAATGTATGAAGCCCCGGGCATCGGCCTCGCCGCGACCCAGGTCAACGTGCATCAGCGTGTCGTGGTGATGGACCTGTCCGAAGATCGCAGCGAGCCACGGGTGTTCATCAACCCCGAGTTCGAAGCGCTGACCGACGAAATGGGCGAATACCAGGAAGGCTGCCTGTCGGTGCCGGAGTTCTACGAGAACGTCGAGCGCCCGGTGCGCGTGAAGATCAGGGCCCTGGACCGCGACGGCAAGCCCTTCGAGCAGGTTGCCGAAGGCCTGCTGGCGGTGTGTATCCAGCACGAATGCGACCACCTCAACGGCAAGCTGTTTGTCGATTACCTGTCCACGCTCAAACGTGACCGGATCAAGAAGAAGCTGGAAAAAAAGCACCGCCAGCAAGCTTGATGCCCTTCTTCCAAAGGCTTGCTGCGGCAAGCCTTTTTCTTTTGTGACTGCTTTTAACCGAGAACGCCCATGACCGAGCCACTGCGCATTGTTTTTGCCGGCACACCCGAATTTGCCGCCGAACACCTCAAGGCCCTGCTCGCCAGCCCTTATGACATCGTCGCGGTGTACACCCAGCCGGATCGCCCGGCCGGTCGCGGGCAAAAACTGATGCCGAGCCCGGTCAAGCAACTGGCGCTGGAGCACCACATTCCCGTGCTGCAACCGCCGACCCTGCGCAACGCCGAGGCCCAGGCCGAGTTGGCCACGCTAAAACCGGACCTGCTGGTGGTGGTGGCCTACGGCTTGATCCTGCCCCAAGTCGTCCTGGACATCCCGCGCCTGGGTTGCATCAACAGCCATGCCTCGCTGCTGCCACGCTGGCGCGGTGCGGCACCGATCCAACGCGCCGTGGAAGCGGGCGACAGCGAAAGCGGCGTGACCGTGATGCGTATGGAAGCGGGCCTGGATACCGGCCCGATGCTGTTGAAAGTCAGCACCCCGATCACCGCCGAAGACACCGGCGGCAGCCTGCACGATCGCTTGGCCGAGATGGGCCCGCCGGCCGTGATCCAGGCGATTGCCGGGCTCGCTGCCGGCACCCTCGAAGGCGAGGTGCAGGACGACAGCCTGGCGACCTACGCGCACAAACTGAACAAGGACGAAGCGCGCCTCGACTGGAGCCGCCCGGCCGTGGAACTGGAGCGCCTGGTGCGCGCGTTCAACCCGTGGCCGATCTGCCACAGCACCCTCAACGGCGAAGCCTTGAAGGTTTTGGCTGCCACCCTGGCCGACGGCAAGGGCGCCCCCGGTGAAATCATCGGTGCCAGCAAGGACGGCCTGCTGGTCGCCTGCGGTGAACAGGCGCTGTGTCTGACGCGCCTGCAATTGCCCGGTGGCAAGGCGCTGAATTTCAGCGATTTGTTCAACAGCCGTCGTGAGAAATTTGCCGTAGGCACGCTTCTCGGGGTGGCCGCCCAATGAACCCGCGTCTGGCCGCCGCCAAGGCCCTGGCCGCCGTGCTCAACGGCAAGGCTTCGCTGAACAGTTCGCTGCCGACCCAGTTGGATAAGGTCGAAGACCGTGATCGCGGTTTCACCCAGGACCTGGCCTTCGGCACTGCGCGCTGGCAGCCACGGCTGTCGGCGCTGGCAGCCAAGCTGCTGCAAAAGCCGTTCAAGGCGGCCGATGCCGATGTAGAAGCGCTGCTGCTGGTGGGCCTCTATCAATTGCTCTACACCCGCGTGCCGGCCCACGCCGCCATCGGTGAAACCGTCGGCTGCGCCGAAAAGCTGAAAAAACCCTGGGCCAAAGCCCTGCTCAACGCCGTGCTGCGCCGCGCCCAGCGCGAAAGCGAAGCGCTGCTGGCCGAGCTGGAACATGACCCGGTGGTGCGTACCGCTCACCCGCGCTGGCTGCAAAAATCCCTGAAAGCCTTCTGGCCCGAGCAATGGGAAGCCATCTGTGCGGCCAACAATGCACACCCGCCGATGATCCTGCGGGTCAACCGTCGCCATCACCGCCGCGATGCTTATCTGCAATTGCTGACCGATGCGGGCATCGCGGCCGCGCCGTGCGTGTACAGCACCGATGGCATCGTGCTCGAAGCCGCCACCGACGTGCGCAGCCTGCCGGGCTTCGCCGAGGGCTGGATCAGCGTGCAGGACGAAGCCGCGCAACTGGCGGCCGACCTGCTCGACCTGGCCCCAGGCCAGCGCGTGCTGGACGCCTGCTGCGCCCCCGGCGGTAAGACGTGTCACATCCTGGAGGTCGAAAAAGACCTGGCCGGCGTCGTCGCCGTCGACCTGGAAGCCAAGCGCCTGGTGCGCGTGCGGGAAAACCTCGCACGCCTGGGCCTGAGCGCCGAGCTGATCGCCGCCGATGGCCGCGACACCGCCACCTGGTGGGACGGCAAGCCGTTCCAGCGCATCCTGCTCGACGCGCCGTGCTCCGCCACCGGCGTGATCCGTCGCCACCCGGACATCAAGCTGACCCGCCAACCCGACGACATCGCCGCCCTGGCCGTGCTGCAAGGCGAACTGCTCGACGCGTTGTGGCCAACCCTGGAAGTCGGCGGCATCCTGCTCTACGCCACCTGTTCTACCTTGCCCACCGAGAACACCGAGGTCATCGAAGCCTTCCTCGCCCGTACCAGCGGCGCGCGCGAGCTGGACCTCGCCACCGCAGCCGGCATCAAGCAGCCCCACGGGCGCCAATTGCTGGCACAGGAAGGCGGACACGATGGCTTCTACTACGCCAAACTGATCAAGATCGCCGCCGCACGCGGCTGAACGGTTCAAAGGGAGTGACCGGATGAAAATCATCATCCTCGGGGCAGGGCAGGTCGGTGGCACGCTGGCCGAGCATTTGGCCAGCGAATCCAACGACATCACCGTGGTCGACACCGATGCCGAGCGCCTGCGCAACCTGGGCGACCGCCTGGACATTCGTACCGTGCAGGGTCGTGCGTCGTTTCCTACGGTGCTGCGTCAGGCGGGTGCCGACGATGCCGACATGCTGGTGGCCGTAACCAACAGCGACGAGACCAATATGGTCGCGTGCCAGGTCGCCCACACGCTGTTCCACACCCCGACCAAGATCGCCCGGGTGCGTGAAGCCGCCTACCTGACCCGCGCCGGCCTGTTCGACAACGACGCGATCCCGGTGGACGTGCTGATCAGCCCGGAGCAGGTGGTCACCCACTACATCAAGCGCCTGATCGAGATTCCCGGCGCGTTGCAGGTGATCGACTTCGCCGACGGCAAAGCGCAACTGGTCGCCGTGAAGGCCTATTACGGCGGGCCATTGGTCGGCCAGCAACTGCGCCAACTGCGCGAACACATGCCGAATGTGGAAACCCGCGTCGCGGCGATTTTCCGGCGTGACCGGCCGATCCTGCCCCAGGGCGACACGGTGATCGAGGCCGACGACGAAGTCTTCTTCATCGCCGCCAAAGCGAATATTCGTGCCGTGATGAGCGAAATGCGCCGTCTCGATGAGACGTATAAACGCATCGTCATCGCCGGTGGCGGGCAGATCGGCGAACGCTTGGCTGAGGCCATCGAAAGCCGCTACCAAGTGAAGATCATCGAGATGAGCCCGGCGCGCTGCCGGCATTTGTCCGACACCCTCGACAGCACTGTAGTCCTGCAAGGCAGCGCCTCGGACCGCGACCTGTTGATGGAAGAAAACATCGCCGACGCCGATATCTTCCTGGCCCTGACCAACGATGACGAAGCCAACATCATGTCATCGCTGCTGGCCAAGCGGCTGGGGGCGAAGAAGGTGATGACCATCATCAATAACCCGGCGTATGTCGACCTGATCCAGGGCGGCGATATCGACATCGCCATCAGCCCGCAGTTGGCGACTATCGGCACCTTGCTCACCCACGTGCGCCGTGGCGATATCGTCAGCGTCCACTCCCTGCGCCGCGGCGCGGCGGAAGCCATCGAGGCGATCGCCCATGGCGACTCGAAGTCGAGCAAGGTGATCGACAAGGCCATCCGCGACATCGGCTTGCCGCCGGGTACCACCATCGGTGCGATCATTCGCGATGAAGAAGTGATCATTGCCCACGACGACACGGTAATTGCCACCGGCGACCATGTGATCCTGTTCCTGGTGGATAAAAAACATATCCGCGATGTGGAGAAGCTGTTCCACGTGGGGTTGAGCTTTTTCTGATCAAACGGAGTACACCGACATGCTCGAATCCCTGGAGAAAATGCTGGCCAAGGGTGTGGATAACGCCCTGCTGCGCTTTGGGCTGGGCAAGGGTTATCTGGACCTGAAGGACAACGCCAAGGCCGCCGAGCATCTGCACAAGTGTGTCGAGTTTGATCCGAAGTATTCGGCGGCGTGGAAGCTGCTGGGTAAGGCCCACGTCGGGCTGGGCGATCAGGCTGCCGCGCGACTGGCCTGGGGGAAGGGCATTGAAGCGGCCCAGGCCCATGGCGACAAGCAGGCCGAGAAAGAAATGACGGTGTTCCTGAAAAAACTCGACCGCCAGGCCTAAGCGGAACTCAAATGTGGGAGGGGGCTTGCCCCCGATAGCGGTGGTTCAGTCCAATATGCATCGACTGATACACCGCTATCGGGGGCAAGCCCCCTCCCACATTGGTTTGGGTTGCCTTTGAGTCAGTACCACCGCGCCTCACCCGGCGGGCGTTTCTTGAAGCGCTTCATGCTCCACATGTACTGGCTCGGGTAGGCGCCGACATAACGCTCCACCACCTTGCTCATCGCCGCGCAGGAGGTGGCGGTGTCGGTGCTGTACATGTCTTCCGGCGCTGCTTCCAGGATCACTTTGTAGCCTGAACCGTCCGGCAGGCGCAGGGCATGCAGGAATACACCGACCGCCTTGTGGCCCGCGAGCATGTTCGGCACGAACTTGCTGGTCAGCGCCTGGGTGGCGAAGAACGGCACGAAGATCCCCGCCGATTCAGCCGGCTCCGGGTCGGCCGGAATGCCCACCTGGCCGCCCTTGCGCACTTCCTTGATGACACTGAGGATCCCTTCCTTGGTGGACGCCGCCACGCGGTTACCCAGTTGCACGCGTTGCTTGCGCAGCAGGTCATCCACCGCCTTGAGCTTCGGCGGGCGGTAGAAAATGATCGGTTTGCACTGGCTGCAATAGAAGTGGTTCAACACTTCCCAGTTGCCCAGGTGGCTGGTGATACCGACCACGCCTTTGCCCGAGGCCAGGGCTTCGTGGAGGACTTCCAGGCCTTCGACTTCGCGCACCAGGTCGATGGAGCGCTGGGCCGGCCAGATCCAGGCGCAGGCGCTTTCGGTCAGGGACTTGCCGATGTCCATCAGGCTGCGGCCCACCAGGCGCTCGCGCTCGGCCGGGTCCATGTCAGGGAAGCACTTTGAGAGGTTGATCCGCACCGTGTCGCGGGAGCGGTTGGGGGTTTTCCACATGATCCAGCCAATCGCCGAACCTACGGCTTGCACGGCGCGCCAGGGCAGCAGGGCAAACAACCGGAGAGCGCCTACCAGCAAGGCGCCTTTAAACTTTTCCACAGGTCACTCCTGATCGTGTGTGGTGCGCAAAGCACGCATTCTAACCGGCGTTGGCCAAGTCCGCGTAACGGTCGCAGTCCTGGGTGTGGTCCATGACCATGCCCGAGGCCTGCATGAACGCGTAGCAAATGGTCGGCCCGACGAAGGTGAAACCGGCTTTTTTCAGCGCGCGGCTCATGGCCTCGGCTTCGGCGGTAATCGCCGGGACTTCGCTGCGGTCCTTGAAGTGATTGACCTTGGGCACGCCGCCGACAAACGACCACAGCAGCCCCACCGGGTCCTCCAGCGCCAACCAGGCCGCGGCGTTGCGGCGGGTGGCGTTGAGCTTCAGACGATTGCGCACGATGCCTGGGTCGAGCATCAACGCTTCGATCTCGGCATCGCTCAGCCGCGCCAGGCGCTGTGCATCAAAACCGAACAAGACCTTTCGATAATGCTCGCGTTTGCGTAAAACGGTGATCCAGGACAGGCCCGCTTGGAACCCTTCGAGCAAAAGTAACTCGAACAAACCCTGCGCATCGCGCAGCGGCGTTCCCCACTCCTGATCGTGATAAGCCATGTACAGCGGATCTTCAGAACACCAAAAGCAGCGTGGCATAAGGCTCCAGGGGATGGTGGCGCGGCCGAATCGGGTATACTCCCGCTCTTTAAATCGCAGCCCAAGTAACAGGTGAATTTCGTGAGCCAGCCTACGCCAGCCGTGCGTACCTTCCAAGACTTGATCCTCGCCCTCCAGCAGTACTGGGCCGAACAAGGTTGTGTGGTACTTCAGCCCTACGATATGGAAGTAGGCGCCGGCACTTTCCACACCGCTACATTCCTGCGGGCCATCGGCCCGGAAACCTGGAACGCCGCTTATGTGCAGCCCAGTCGGCGCCCGACTGACGGCCGCTACGGCGAAAACCCGAACCGTCTGCAGCATTACTACCAGTTCCAGGTGGTATTGAAGCCGAACCCGGACAACTTCCAGGAGCTGTACCTCGGCTCGCTGAAACATGTCGGCCTCGACCCGTTGGTCCACGACATCCGTTTCGTCGAAGACAACTGGGAATCGCCGACCCTGGGCGCCTGGGGCCTGGGCTGGGAAGTCTGGCTGAACGGCATGGAAGTCACGCAGTTCACCTACTTCCAGCAAGCGGGCGGCATTGAGTGCTACCCGGTGACCGGCGAGATCACCTACGGTCTCGAGCGCCTGGCCATGTACCTGCAAGGCGTGGATTCGGTCTACGACCTGGTGTGGGCAGACGGCCCGTTCGGCAAAGTGACCTACGGCGATGTGTTCCACCAGAACGAAGTGGAGCAGTCGACCTATAACTTCGAACACGCCAACGTCGAGAAGCTGTTCGAACTGTTCGACTTCTATGAAAGCGAAGCCAAGCGCCTGATCGAACTGGACCAGCCGCTGCCGTTGCCGAGCTATGAAATGGTGTTGAAGGCGTCCCATACCTTCAACCTGCTGGATGCCCGTCGCGCCATCTCGGTGACTGCGCGCCAGCAATATATTCTGCGTGTTCGCACCCTGGCGCGTTCCGTCGCCCAAGCCTACCTGCTGGCTCGCGCCAAGCTGGGCTTCCCGATGGCAACCCCGGACCTGCGTGATGAAGTGTTGGCTAAGCTGGAGGCTGCACAATGAGTGCTCAAGATTTTCTGGTTGAACTGGGCACCGAAGAGCTGCCACCCAAGGCACTGAACACCCTGGCCGATGCGTTCCTGGCCGGTATCGAAAAAGGCCTGCAAAGCGCCGGCCTGAAGTTCGAGGCGAAAAAAGTCTACGCCGCGCCGCGTCGCCTGGCGGTGTTGCTGACCGCGCTGGAAACCCAGCAGCCGGACCGCAGCATCAACCTCGACGGCCCGCCACGCCAGGCCGCCTTCGACGCCGAAGGCAATCCGACCCAAGCAGCGCTGGGCTTTGCCAAGAAGTGTGGCGTCGAGCTGAGCGAGATCGACCAGAGCGGCCCGAAACTGCGTTTCAGCCAGGTCATCAAAGGCAAGCCGACCGCCAGCCTGTTGCCGACCATCGTCGAAGACTCCCTGAACGACCTGCCGATCCCCAAGCGCATGCGCTGGGGTGCGCGCAAGGAAGAGTTCGTGCGTCCGACCCAGTGGCTGGTGATGCTGCTCGGTGACCAGGTCATCGATTGCACCATCCTTGCCCAGAAAGCCGGCCGCGATTCCCGTGGTCACCGCTTCCACCACCCGCAAAGCGTGCGTATCACCGCGCCGGCCAACTACCTCAACGACCTGCGCGCCGCCTATGTGCTGGCCGACGCCAACGAGCGTCGCGAGCTGATCAGCAAGCGCACCGAAGAGTTGGCCCGCCTGCAGGAAGGCACCGCCATCGTGCCGCCAAGCCTGTTGGACGAAGTGACCGCCCTGGTTGAATGGCCGGTGCCGCTGGTGTGCTCGTTCGAAGAACGCTTCCTCGATGTGCCGCAAGAAGCGCTGATCACTACGATGCAGGACAACCAGAAGTACTTCTGCCTGCTGGACGTGGACGGTAAGTTGCTGCCGCGCTTCATCACCGTGGCCAACATCGAAAGCAAGGACCCGCAGCAGATCATCGCCGGTAACGAAAAAGTCGTGCGCCCGCGCCTGACCGACGCCGAGTTCTTCTTCAAGCAAGACAAGAAGCAGAAGCTCGAAGACTTCAACCTGCGCCTGCAAAACGTGGTGTTCCAGGAAAAACTCGGCAGCGTCTACGACAAGGCTGTGCGCGTTTCCAAACTGGCCGCCTACATTGCCCCGCGCATTGGTGGTGACGCTGCCTGGGCTGCGCGCGCAGGCCTGCTGTCCAAGTGCGACCTGGCCACCGAGATGGTCGGCGAGTTCCCGGAAATGCAAGGCGTTGCCGGTTACTACTACGCCCTCAACGACGGCGAGCCGGACGATGTCGCCCTGGCCCTGAACGAGCAGTACATGCCGCGCGGTGCTGGCGCCGAATTGCCGACCACCCTGACCGGTGCGGCCGTGGCCATTGCCGACAAGCTGGATACCCTCGTCGGGATCTTCGGCATCGGCATGCTGCCTACCGGCAGTAAAGACCCGTATGCCCTGCGCCGTGCGGCCCTGGGCGTGCTGCGGATCCTGATCGACAAGAAGCTCGACCTCGACCTGACCCAGGCCGTGGTGTTCGCAGTCGGCCAGTTCGGCGGCAAGGTCAAGCAAACCGGCCTGGCCGAGCAAGTGCTGGAGTTCGTGTTCGACCGCCTGCGTGCGCGTTACGAAGACGAAGGCGTGGACGTTTCGGTGTACCTGTCGGTACGTGCCCTGCAACCGGGTTCGGCGCTGGACTTCGACCAACGCGTGCAAGCCGTGCAGGCCTTCCGCAAACTGCCGGAAGCCGACGCCCTGGCCGCCGTGAACAAGCGCGTGTCGAACCTGTTGAGCAAGGCCGACAACCTCGGCAATGCCGATGTCGACCCAGGCCTGTTCGCCGATGCCAAGGAGTTCTCGCTGAACTCGGCCATCGCCAAGGCGGAAAATGCGGTGAAACCGTTGATCGCCGAACGCAACTACGCCGAAGCACTGGCGCGCCTGGCTACCTTGCGCGAGCCGGTGGATGCGTTCTTCGAAGCGGTGATGATCAATGCCGAAGATGCCGGCGTGCGGAAAAACCGCTACGCCATGCTGGCGCGTCTGCGCGGTCTGTTCATCAACATCGCTGACATTTCCGTATTGGGCTGATCATGTTGAAACTGCTGATTCTCGATCGGGACGGGGTGATCAATTACGACTCCGACGCTTACATCAAGTCGGTGGAGGAATGGATCCCACTGCCCGGCGCGATCGAGGCCATCGCGCAGTTGAGCAAAGCCGGCTGGACGGTGGCCGTCGCCACCAACCAGTCCGGCATCGCCCGCGGCTACTACGACATCGCTACCCTGGACGCCATGCACGCGCGCTTGCGCACGTTGGTGGCGGAGCAGGGCGGTGAGGTGGGGCTGGTGGTGTACTGCCCCCACGGGCCGGATGAGGGCTGCGATTGCCGCAAACCCAAGCCTGGCATGTTGAAAACTATTTCAGAACATTACAACGTGCCCCTGGCTGGGCTATGGTTCGTCGGGGACAGCCTCGGTGACCTGGAGGCGGCCAAAGCCGTCGACTCTCAGCCAGTTTTGGTAAAGACCGGGAAAGGCGAAAAGACCCAGGCGAAAAACCTGCCGGTAGGCACCTTGATTTTTGACGATCTGGCGGCGGTTGCCGCAGAACTTATCAACAACTAGCCGCCCTCGACTGCCTGACCAAGGACTGTTCGGGAGTGCGCCTTCAACAGGCGGGCTGTGTCCCGCAACGGTAAATGCCGCCATGTCGATTTTGCAGGCCATCAGAACCTTCTTCTTTTACCTGCTGTTGGGCACCAGTTCGTTTCTCTGGTGCACCCTGAGCTTTTTTATCGCGCCTTTTCTGCCGTTCAAGGCGCGCTATCGCTTCATCAACGTCTATTGGTGCCGCTGCGCGCTGTGGCTGACCAAGGTGTTCCTGAACATCCGCTTCGAGGTCAAGGGCGCGGAAAACGTCCCGGATCAGCCCTGCGTGATTCTGTCGAACCACCAGAGCACGTGGGAGACGTTCTTCCTCTCGGCGTACTTCTCGCCCCTGAGCCAAGTGCTCAAGCGCGAGCTGCTGTATGTGCCGTTCTTCGGCTGGGCGATGGCGATGCTGCGCCCGATCGCCATCGACCGCGACAACCCCAAGGCGGCGCTCAAGCACGTGGCCAAAAAGGGCGACGAGCTGCTCAAGGACGGCGTCTGGGTGCTGATCTTTCCGGAAGGTACACGTGTGCCCTACGGCACCGTCGGCAAGTTCTCACGTGGAGGCACGGCATTGGCCGTCAACGCCCACCTGCCTGTGTTGCCGATTGCACATAATGCCGGCAAGTACTGGCCAAAAACCGGTTGGGCAAAACGTGCAGGCACCATCACCGTGGTGATCGGGGAACCGATGTACGCCGAAGGTGAAGGGCCGCGTGCAATTGCCGCACTGAATGACCGCGCCGCCGCCTGGAATGAAGCCCAGCAACGCGCCATGGGTTCGCTGCCGCCGGAGCCGGTGGCGGTGGACACGCCGGTGGCCTGAGCATCTGTGGATAACCTGTGTACGGTTTGTTGGCAAAATGACATTTTCTCTTCATAACAAGATGATTTTATTAGATATTTCCTGAACTCATAAAAATACTAAAAACGTGCATAAGTTTTTTTTGGATAAAAAAACCGGTCCTTGAGACCGGTTTTTTATACACAGCGCAAAAGCACGTATTGTCAGTCTTCCAACTGGGGCAGCTGCAGGGTGAATGTGGTGCCTTTGCCCACCACGCTTTCGCAGCAGATACGGCCACCGTGCCGCTCCACAACGGCCTTGACCATGGTCAGGCCCAACCCAAGGCCTTCGCTGCCTTGGGCAGAATCGAAGCGGCGGTACTGGCTGAACAGTTCCGGCAAGTCCTTTGCCGCAATGCCCGGGCCCTGGTCGCTGATGCGACACTCCAGCCAACCTTGCGCGCTGCCGTGGCTCAACCTCACGGTGGTGCCGGCCGGCGAGTATTTGATCGCGTTCTCCAGCACGTTGAACAACGCGCGGGTGAGCAGGGATTGATCGGCCGACACCATGCCTTCATCCGCTTCATCCAGGTCGTGGATCAACTGGATGCCCTTGAGCTGCGCAATCACCGCCACCTGATCGAACGCATCCATCACCAGCATGGCAAACAGGCTTGGCTGGAAGTGGTAGCCGTCAGCCTCGGCTTTCGCCAGTTGTACGAATGATTCGGTGAGGCTCAAGGCGCGTCGAACCTGCTGCTCGATCTGGGCAAACACCGGCGACTCCGCGTTATGCACATCCAGCAACGCGAGGATCGCCGAGTGCGGCGCGCGCAGGTCGTGGGACAGGAAGCGCAGCATGGTTTCGCGGTGTTGCTGGGCTTCGCGCTCCTTGCTCAAGTCGGTCAGGCTGAGCAGCCAGCCGAGGGCGACATCGCCTTCGGCGGGCAGCAAGGGTGCGATTTCCATGCGCAGGCTGCGTTGGTGGATGTCCCGGAACTCGACGATTTCCAGGGCGGACAAGGCAGGGCGCACGCCGTTATGCAGGGGTGGATAACCCAGGTCGGCGAGCTGCTCGAGCAGGTTTTGGTTGACCAGATCATTGCCGAATACTTCACGGGCAATACGGTTGGCCAACAGGATGTTGCCCCGCGGGTCGGTAATCAGGGTCGCCACCGGCAGGCATTCGAGGCCATCGGCCATGAAGCGTCGGGTGTCACGAGTGCGGCTGACGGCCTGCTCCAGGGCAAAGATGCGCCCTTGCAACACATCGCCTTTGTTCGCGGGCGCTCGGCGGCGTTCGGGCAGCACCTTGGGTTCGTTGTCCAGGCGCGCCAGTTCCCAGCCAAAGTAGGCAAGGATCACGCTCAGGCGGCGCCAGTTCCAGATCAGGTAACTGAGCAACATACCGATCAGGCAGGCCGCGGGCGACCACCAATGGCCAAGGCGTAACAGCGCCCACGCGCCGAGCAACGCGCCGGCCATGCAAGCCAAGGTCATCCACAGCGCGTAACGTGGGCGGTACAGCAAAAGGCCGAGCAACAACGCCACCCAGGCCGTGGCGATCAGTGCCGCGAGCCAGCCGGGGAGGTCGACAATGCTGCGCTCCTGCAGCAACCCGTTGAGCACATTGGCCTGGATTTCCACACCGGCGGTGGTATCCGGAGTGGAGGAGAGCGGCGTCACAAAACGGTCCCCCAGCCCATAGGCGCTGGCGCCCACCAGGATCAGACGGTCGCGCAGCAATTCGGCCGGCACTTCGCCGTGCAATACGCTGGCGTAGGACACACTGGGAAACCCATGCGGCTCAGACGTGGACGGGACGCGAACTCTATATTCCCGATGCCAGCGCTGACTGTTGGGTTGTTCGCTGCGTCCAGGCATTTGCGCGGTTTGCCCGCTCAACGTATACGCCAGCCATGCCAACTGCGGTAGGGTGTTCCCAGGCGGGCCTTCACGCAGATACAGGCCGCGGACGGCACCGTCGCTGTCTGCTTCGACGTTGATATGGCCCAGCCCCTTGGCGCAATTGAGCAGCGGCAACAGCTGTTCGCCCGGCTGGCTCGCGCCGCCATCGCGTTCCAGGGGAAGCAAAACATTCCCAGCGTTGCACACGGCATTGGCCAGGCGCTGGTCATCGGTGGCGTTGCGCGGCTCACTGAAGATCACATCGAACAAGATACCCGCGGGTTGGGCAGCGCTCAGACGGTTGATGACGTCGGCATGCAGGCTGCGCGGCCATGGCCATTGGCCGAGCTTTTTCAGGCTCTGGTCATCGATGGTCACCAGCAAAATACGCGGATCGACTGGCAGAGGGGTCAGGCGGCGCAGGCCGTCATACAGCGGGTTATTGAAGGCCAGGCCCGCACTTGAGGACAAATATGCAGTAAAGGGCAGCAACACCAGGCCAATCCACAGCCACTCCCGAAACAGGCCATGGAACAACAACTGCGCCTGGGTGGGCTGGCGTTTTTCGGCCTTGCGCCACAGCATCACAGGGCGACCGCCAGGAACCCGCACCGCTGCTGAAAATGGACAGTTGAAGATGTCATAGACCCGGTTTCTCCCTCCAGGTGGTGCGCGGTGTGGTGCTGAACCCAGTGAAGCTCATTTTGATCGCCCCGGGGTTTTTCCTGAATGCGTTCGTTGAAACATACCGTACATCGGGGCGCAGTATCAGCTACCCGCACGGCTATGCAATGCCAGCGGCACTGATCCTTTTCCTTACGCACGGGAGTCGGTATCTTTCCCCCTGAGTCGCATGGTTTTTCAAAGCGTTAACGGCCCTTTGATATCAGCGTACCGAGAGATCCAAAGGGTCGTTGAATCTGAGCACAATTCTTCAGATTCAATGACTGGCATCTGCGCAGCAAGGACGCCCGCTCTTCGACCGGCCGACAGCTGAAATATTTCCAAGTAGAAAGGACCCACCCATGCGTGTCGCAATACTGGATGACGAACCCGCTGAATTGCAGCGGGTGGAACAGACACTGCGACAGATCCCCAGCAACCTGGAACAGCCTTGGTCTGTGCATTGCTTCGAACGCGGTGAGGACCTGCTGCGCCAACTGCGCCGGGAAACCTTCGACCTGCTGATCCTCGACTGGCAGTTGCCCGACATCAGCGGCATCGCCTTGCTGCGCTGGACCCGTGAACACATGGAATCGCCTCCGGCGGTGATCATGCTCACCAGCCGCGATGCCGAAAGCGATATCGTCACCGCCCTGAACAGCGGCGCCGACGATTACGTCAGTAAACCCTTTCGCCCGAATGAACTCAAAGCCCGGGTCAACGCTGTCCTGCGCCGCCACGGTCTGCAAAAGTCGGCGACGTCTGAAGTGCAAAGTTTCAACGACCTGACCTTTGACGACGCCGAACTGACCGTCACCCGTGCGGGCAAACCGATCAACCTGACCGAACGCGAATACCGCCTGGCCAGTTGCCTGTTCGCCAACCTGGCGCGGCCGTTGTCTCGCGAGTATCTGTATGAGCGGTTCTGGAGCCATGAAGAAATGGTCTCGTCGCGGCCGCTGGACACACATATCTATCGGCTGCGGAACAAGCTGGGGTTAACCGCGGATCGGGGTTGGCAGTTGTTGACGATCTATGGATACGGCTACCGGTTGGAGAGTGTGGCGGCCGCTTCAGCGGGTTAAAAATGCCGATGTTCCACGTGGAGCATTTGGCTTTATTGATGCAGAGGGACGTGGCGGCTATCCAAATACGGCCGCATCAATGCCTCGAACCACTCGTGGAACACATCCAGTCGCTGCGAACGCTGCCGGCGGTGCGGGTAGAGCAGGGATACCGGCATCGAAGCGGCACAGTAACTCGACATGACCTCCACCAGTTGTCGTGAGTCCAGCAGGTGTTGGACGTCGAAGCGCGGGATCTGGATCAACCCCAACCCTGCAAGGCAGCAAGCGATATAGCTTTCGGCATTGTTCACGATCACCCGGCTCGGCACGTCGAACCGCTGCACGCTGCCGTCGCCGGACAGGTATTCCCAAGGCAGTTCCTTGCCCGACTTCGGCGACGCATAGCCGATGGTCCAATGTCCATCGAGTAGCTGCGCAGGCTGCTGAGGCTCTCCATGCTCAAGCAAATAGGCCGGGCTCGCACAATTGATCAAGGCAATCTGACCCAGCGGCCGCACCACAAGACTGCTGTCATGCAGCGCGCCAACGCGCACCGCGCAGTCCACACCTTCCTGCACCAGATCGATGGCCCGGTCGGTCGAACCCAAAATCAATTGAAGCAGGGGATGACAACGCAACAGGCCGGGCAGCGCTGGCGCGATGACGCGGCGGGCAATGCGGCTGGGCACATCGATGATCAGCCGGCCGGAAACTTGCCGCTGGCTGGCCTGGAATAACTGGTCGATGTCTTCGACGTTGCACAACACCGGGCGCACACGGCTGAGCAATTGCTCCCCATCGGGTGTCAGCCGTACCTGCCGCGTCGTGCGATGCAGCAGGCGCACGCCCAGTTGAGCCTCTAACTGCTGGATGGCCGCAGACACCGACGCTCGTGGCATCTCCAGCGCGTTGGCAGCTTTGATGAAGCTGCCCATCTCGGCCACTTTGGCGAATACGCGGTACTGGTCGAATCTGTCCATGTATCTGCCCTGCCGATGGTCCCGACGTCAGCCTGCCCAGGGGCGCCTGCTCTGCGTCGATTGTACGGCGCCCCAGCAGCGGATGGCGACGAAGATCACACTGCGGATAATGGATTTACTTGGTGGTGTACCCGCCATTGATGAGAATGGTCTGGCCGGTGATCCACCAGCCGTCACTGACCAGATGGCGAATAAAAGGCACCACATCCTCGATGTCGGTCAGGCCTGTTTTGCTGAACGGCGAGAGCGCGGCGGCGGTCTTGTGATAGGCCACCGCGTCGGCGCCTTCGGCCGGGTAGAAGAACGGCGTATCCATCGGCCCCGGACCGACCGCTGTCACCGAAATACCGCGCGCGCCCAATTCCTTGGAGGCCGCTCGGGTGTAGTGTTCGACCGGCGCCTTGGTGCCGGCATAGGCAGCATAGAACGGCGTGAAGGCGCCCAGCAGCGACGTCACTATCGTGCAGATCTTGCCATGGTCGTTGAGGTGCTTGCCCGCTTCCTTGAGGAAGAAGAAAGCGGTCTTGGAGTTGACCGCGCTCATCTCGTCGTATTCGGCTTCACTCACCTCGGCCATCGGCTTCTTGAGCACCTTGCCAACGGTGTTGATGGCGATGTCGGGTTTGCCGACCGCGGCGATGGTATCGGCGAACAACCTCTCGATGGCGCCGGCCGTCGTCAGATCCCCCTGCAGCGCGACGGCCTGTGCGCCGCTGGCCTGAACGGCGGCAACCGTGGCATCGGCATCAACCTTGGACGCGGCGCTGTTGTAATGGATCGCGACAGCCTTGGCACCCTGTGCGGCCATATCACGGGCGATGAGACCGCCAAGGTTCTTCGCACCGCCAGCGATGAGAACGACTTTGCCTTTAATGGAATGGTCTGCCATGGGGAATCTCCTTCACGAATCGATGGAGAATCGAGATTAGGCCGCTTCAACGCGGCGATAAACCGTGGATGACTGGATGAATAATCCAGAAAAACCCCCCAATCAGGCAGATTGGAGTGGGGAAGGTCACGTAATAAAAACCCGGATCGAATGCAAAAAAAGCCCGCGATTTGGCGGGCTCTTTTCGTGATGTTCAGCTAATCGGTGAGGATTAGCCGAACCATCTATGTGTGCAACTCCACGGAGGGCCTGGAATGCTTGGGAAGACGCAGACGGGAGCCTCTTACTCCTCAGATGCCACCAGTCGCACACCTTTACGCGTGACCTGTTGCCCGACTTCAAAACGCCCATTGGGTGAGCGCACCGTACTAATCTCGCCTTGCGCGTTTTTCACTTCATAAGCGGTTTCAGACTTGCCAATGCCTCCTTGCACCGCGCTGCCGGCAAAAAATCCGCCAGCTGCGCCGACTAATGCTCCAATCGGGCCGCCTACCGCGCCAACCATCATTCCGGTCAAAACGCCGACCCCCTTGCCGGCGGTTGTGTCGGGGACTACACGGATTATCTGGTCTGCCTGGCATAGCGGAGACAGCAGTGTACACAGGGTGAAACTGAGCGCGATGGTACGAGTCATGAGATTGTCCCTTTGGGGTTTGCGTTAAGTTCATTACCTAATACACAAACCGGGCCAACAATTTTATTGTTTAATATCAACTAGTTAAATAACAACACTGTCATTATGACCTAACTCGAAAAAGGTCATAATGACAAAGGAATAGTCAATATGACTTCCTATCGCCGGTTGAGGCAATTTGTTGAAGGGAGGGGTTGAACAGCGCTCAACGCTCTACAGAGCCGCTATGCGTCATGAGCGAAGATCGAGTTGTTGCACTTGAGATAGCGTTGAAACGGTGATGGCGATCAACAGAAATAATGGAATTGATATTGATCAACTATGCAGACAATCAATTGGCGCGATAATCGCAACGGCGCAATGACCTGGGCTCTAACGTTCAAACCCCACATTGAGGGCCCAGGTTATCTGGAATCAAAAAGGCAGCGGCAGGGGGAGGGCAACGGCATTCAGATGGCCCAGGAAGAGAAAGCCCGAAACCAATACCGCGTTGATCGACCAGGCCACCGTGAGGAAACGAGCGATCTGACCGTAGAGGGGGTCACTGACATTATCCGCATTGCGCCATACCGCATTGAGCATGCACGCGGTGTAGGCCACAAAACCCAGCAGCATTAGACCAAACAGGGAGGGTGCAACTTTGTTGAAGACGACCAGAATCAGGCCAAACAGTACATTGCTGAGCACCACCCCGTAGAGCCAGAACACCACCCACAGCGCAGTGCTGCCCTGCGAGTTTACCCACTGCTGAAGCTTACTCATCACACCCCCCTGGCTAGCTAATAGCCGATTTTCCCTATAAGCCCGTACAGACTTCACCCAAGTGATGCCGACGTAGGGACGTCGTGCATGGTTTCAGTCTAGCGGGTATTTCCTACATGTCCCGACCGAGTACAAGTAGGCCGACAAACCTTGCTTCCTTGTTTCCGGGTTCTCAGCGGGACGGGTTTATGGAGTAAACGATGGACAAGAAATCGCTACCGGATTGGGATCCCAGGTCTGAAGCCGTATTAAAGGATCAGACGACAGCCTATGACGACATGCGCCACCGTTGCCCGGTCGCACACAGTCAATATGGCTATACGTCGTTATTCAGGCATGCGGATGTGCTGCGCGTACTTAACGATCATGAAACCTTCAGTAATGCCGTCTCGCGTTTCCCCGCGGTCCCCAACGGAATGGATCCGCCCGAACATACGGCGTACCGGAACCTCATCGAGCGTTATTTCAGCCCGGAGCATATGGATGCCTTTGCGCCGACGTGCCGTGACATAGCGGTTCGTCTGGTGCAGGCATTACCGGATGAAGGCCGTGCAGAACTGATCGGCGAATTTGCCCAGATCTTTGCGTTGCAGATCCAGTGTGCCTGGCTGGGTTGGCCGGCGGATTTTCATGAACCGCTGCGCCTGTGGACGCTGAAGAATCACTCGGCCACGCTGTCCCGAGACGAGGCGGCCCTGAGTGCCGTGGCCCTTGAGTTTGACGGTTACATCAAGGATCTGCTGGACGTGCGCCGTACCGCTGGCGCTGCTGCATCGCATGACATCACGACCCTCTTGCTACGCGATCAGTCCTTGGGAAGGCCCCTGACGGACGACGAGATCGTCAGCATTCTACGTAACTGGACAGTCGGCGAACTCGGAACCATTTCCGCCTCGGTCGGCATTCTTGCGCACTATCTGGCGACCAACTTCGGGTGGCAGCAGCGATTGCGCGAACAACCCGCGCTGTTACCTGTCGCCATTGATGAAATACTGCGTATTCATGCGCCACTGATCATGAACCGTCGGGTGACTACGAAAGAGGTCACGCTGGGCGGGCGCACGCTGGCGAAGGGTTCGCGTATTGCCCTCAACTGGGCGTCCGCCAATCGGGACGAAGCGGTCTTTGGAGATCCCGATGAATTGCGCCTCGATCGCGATCCCGAGCTGAACCTGCTCTATGGCGCCGGCATTCATGTCTGCCCCGGTGCGCCGCTTGCCAGACTGGAGCTACGGATCGTGATGGAGGAACTGCTTGGACGCACCAGCCGGATTACGCTGGCGCCGGATAAAGAACCAGTGAACGCGTTTTTCCCTGCCGGCGGGTTTTCTTCTCTACACCTGCAGATTCAGAAACCGCCGTCTCAACCGCTGGGCGCCGGCCTTCCCCCCGAGATCCGATAGCGTTTTATGCTGGACAGCTTGGCGGCGAGGGCGACATGTGGGTCAGCATGACTGACCTGCATTGAGCCCTGATCGGCTGCGAGTGTTATTTCAAACCGAGCCGCTTCGCCAGTCGGTGCAGGTTGGCCACATCCATATCGAGCATTCGCGCACAGGCAGACCAGTTATCTGCGCAATTTTTCAGCGTGCTTTCAATCAGCTGACGCTGGAAGCTATCCGTCGCGTCCCGTAGGCATTGGCCAACGCTGCTGGAAGGAACATCCACAGCAACAGGCAGTATCGCCAGCTGTTCTGGGACTTGATTGAAATGCTGTGCTTCCAGCAGCAGCTCTTCACTTTGCTGGGTCGCACGAGCAAGGATTGTCGCTCGATAAACAGCATGTTCCAGTTCGCGAACGTTTCCTGGCCACGAATACTGCTTGAGCAACGACAGGCAACCGGCAGCCAACGCCACCCGTTGCAATCCCATGCGTACCCGGCTCTGCTCGCAGAAAAAACCCGCTAGCAATGTGATGTCCTGCCCACGCTCACGCAGTGGCGGCACATGCACAGGGAACACGCTTAACCGGTGGAACAGGTCGACCCGGAAGCGATTGTTCAGCACCTCCTGCTTCAGGTCACGATTGGTCGCGGCAAGCACCCTTACGTTGACCCGCAAGACGGTATCGTCACCGACCCGTTGCAGGTCGCCGTATTGCAATACCCGCAGCAGTTTTGCTTGCAGGCTCAGCGACAGTTCACCGATTTCGTCGAGGAACAGTGTGCCGTTATCGGCCATTTCGAACTTGCCGGTGCGATGATGGATCGCCCCGGTGAAGGCACCTTTGACATGGCCGAACAACTCACTCTCAGCCACTGACTCCGGCAGCGCAGCGCAGTTTAGATAGACCACAGGGTGACTGGCGCGTGATGAACCTTCATGTATCGCCTTGGCGACCAGTTCCTTGCCGACCCCGGTTTCTCCAGTGATCAAAACGTTCAGGTCGGAACCTGCCACCATTTCGATCTCTCTTTTCAACTGTTGCATGACCTCGCTGAGCCCGACCATTTCGGTGCCGGGTTTGCCCGCCGGGACATGACTGATGGAGAGAGGCGTAATGGTCTGACTCTCGAGTTGCTCGACCAGCAACGCATTGGTCAAGGCAGCAGAAGCGAGGGCGCCCACCAGTCGCAGCTCTTCGTCGCTGAAGTGATCAAACTGTGCCGGGTCCATGCCATCGATCGTCAGCGCGCCAATCAGTGTCTGGTCCGCGAACAACGGTAACCCGATGCAGGCATGTACTTTGAGGTCCTGCCGGCTGGGGATCAGGCCGTCATAGGGATCAGGCAAATGACTCTCTGCCGGAAAGCGCACCACGTCACCGGCGCGGGCGATGGCTTCCAGACGCGGATGGGCATCAAGGCTGAAGCGGCGCCCCAGAACATCCGGTGCCAGGCCATCGATCGCCAGCGGACGGAACAGTCGCTGTTCATAACGTAACAAGGCAGAGGCGTCGCAACCCAGCAATTGGCGCAGGGTATTGATCAGACGTTGAAAGCGATCCTGATGGGAAATGCCGCTTTGCAGCTCAATAGCGATGCGTGCCAGGGATTCAACGGAGAGACTCATGGTTTGTCACTTTGACAATGAATTAGTCATAAAGACAATAGTCGGGCAATGTCATATTGACAATCATTGTTTTATTTTTCCTTTTAAATCAACTAGTTATTATGTGGCACGAAGGTTGCCATCTTCGGTGTAGAACATCATTTCTATACCGAGGTAGGTCATGTCAATTCACGTCAAAAACAACATTCATTGGGTCGGTCAGCGCGATTGGGAAGTGCGGGACTTTCATGGCACAGAATACAAATGCCACAAAGGTAGCAGCTATAACAGCTACCTGATCCGTGAAGAAAAGACCGTACTGATTGATACGGTTGATCACAGGTTCAGTCGGGAGTTCATACAGAACCTGGCGATGGAAATCGACCTGAACACGCTGGACTGCATCGTCATCAACCACGCGGAAGAGGACCATGCAGGAGCGCTGACAGAGTTGATGTCGCTGATCCCGAATACGCCGATCTATTGCACCGCCAATGGCGTGGACTCGATCAACGGTCATCACCATCATCCCGAATGGAATTTCCACGTCGTCCATACCGGCGACACCCTGGATGTCGGCAATGGCAAACAGCTGGTTTTCGTGGAAACCCCGATGCTGCATTGGCCGGACAGCATGATGACGTACATGACCGGCGATGCCGTTCTGTTCAGTAACGACGCCTTTGGCCAGCATTACTGCGACGAACACCTGTTTAATGATGAAGTGGATCAAAACGAACTGTTCGAACAGTGCCAACGCTACTACGCCAATATCCTTACCCCATTCAGTCGCCTGGTCATTGCCAAGATTACCGAGATCCTCGGTTTCAACCTGCCGGTCGATATGATTGCCACCGCTCATGGCGTGGTGTGGCGTGATAATCCGACGCAGATCGTGCACCGCTATCTGGAATGGGCGGAGGACTATCAGGAGGATCGCATCACCCTGTTCTACGACACCATGTCGAACAACACCCGCATGATGGCCGATGCGATCGCGCAGGGTATTCACGAAGTCGATCCAGGTGTGGCGGTGAAGATTTTCAACGTCGCGCGCCACGACAAGAATGAGATTCTGACCAACGTGTTCCGCTCAAAAGGCGTTTTGGTGGGCTCGTCCACCATGAACAACGTGATGATGCCGAAAGTCGCCGCGCTGCTGGAGGAAATAACCGGGCTGCGTTTTCGTGACAAAAAGGCTTCGGCGTTTGGCAGTTACGGCTGGAATGGCGGGGCGGTAGACCGTATCCAGACGCGCTTGATGGACGCTGGTTTTGAAACCACATTGGCGCTCAAAGCCAAGTGGCGGCCGGACGGCGAGGCGCTTGAGGTTTGCCGGGCTCATGGCCGCGAAATCGCTCGGCAATGGGCGCTGCATCCATCGACGGCTGCACATGTCGCACCCGCTGCAGCCACCGCAACTGCCCAGGCAGACCCCATCGCGGACAACGGCCTGCGCATGCGCTGCAGTGTTTGCCAATGGATTTACGACCCCGCGATCGGCGAGCCGATGCAGGATGTGCAGGCCGGTACGGCCTGGTGTGATGTGCCTGATTACTTCCTGTGCCCTGAATGTTCAATGGGTAAATCGGTATTCGATGAGCTGCCTTCGGAGGCGACATGAACCGGGAAATCGTCATTGTGGGCTCCGGCTTCGCGGCTCGTCAGGTGGTCAAGAACTTGCGCCGGCTCGATGCGGCGGTGCCCATTCGATTGATCGCTGCAGACAGTTGCGATGAGTACAACAAGCCCGACCTGAGTCACGTCGTCAGTCTCAATCAGACCGCAGACGACATGACTCGCCAGCCTGCAGCAGAGTTTGCCGAGATGTATCGGTTGACCCTGAACTCGTGCTGCCAGCTCACTGCGATTGATCGCGAAAACCAGCGTGTTAGCGCCGGGAATGAGGCATTCAGCTACGACCAACTGATTCTCGCCACGGGGGCGCAAGCCATGGTTCCGCCGATTCCCGGGCGGGAGTGGATGGTGACGCTGAACAGCCAGCAGGAATACCGTCATGCACAACATGCACTGCGGGCTGCACAGCGCGTACTGATCCTCGGGGCCGGCTTGATTGGCAGTGAACTGGCGATGGACATCAATCGTGCTGGAAAGCAGGTGGTGCTGATGGACAAGTCCTGCAGCCTGCTCGCATCGTTGCTTCCTGTTGAGGTGAGCAGCCGCCTGCAGCACCGGTTATGCCAGATGGGTGTGGAAATGCTGTTTAACCAGGCGTTGGTATCCATTGAAAAGAGAAACGATGGCCTGTTGGCGACGTTGTCCAACGGCCGACACATCAGCGCCGATGTGATCGTTGCCTCAATTGGGTTGAAACCCGATACGACGTTAGCCACACAGGCTGGCTTACGAGTGGACCGTGGCATTGAAGTTGATGAACGCATGTGCACCTCTGACCCACGCATATTCGCCGTTGGCGATTGCGCGCAAATCCAGGGCAAGCTACTGCCGTTTCTGCAACCTATCCAGGTAAGCGCCATGACCCTGGCGCGTAATGTGCTGGGTGGGAATGAGGAAGTTAAGTTCCCGGCGATGCTGGTGAAGGTCAAGACTCCGGAAATGCCGCTGCACCTGGCCGGAGAAACCAGCCGCAAGGATTTGCAATGGCAGATCAGCCTTGAGGCACAGGGGCTGATAGCCAGAGGCATGGATATGGCAGGGCAGTTACGTGCGTTCGTCGTCAGTGAAGACCAAATGAAGCAGGCCTTTACGTTACTACGGCAACTCTCGTTGTGAATCCAATTGGCAGAGCTCTCGCGCGTTCCTGGACATACGGGCAAAAAAAGGCCAACCCGCAGGGGTTGGCCTTTTTTGTAGCGCGGCGAAAGCAGCATAGTGTGAACGTCAGCTGCTTTTGTGAGTGCCTACACCCGATCAGAAATCCAGGTTAGACACCGCCAAAGCATTGCTCTCGATGAAGTCACGGCGAGGCTCGACCGCATCACCCATCAGGGTGTTGAAGATCTGGTCTGCGCCAATGGCGTCTTCGATGGTCACGCGCAGCATACGGCGCTGAGCGGGGTCCATGGTGGTTTCCCACAGTTGATCCGGGTTCATCTCGCCCAGACCTTTGTAGCGCTGGATGGTGTGACGCTTGGTGCTTTCGGCCATCAGCCAGTCAAGGGCTTCCTTGAATTCCCTGACCTGCTTCTTGCGTTCGCCACGTTGGATATAAGCGCCGTCGTCCAGCAGGGTGCTCAGTTGTGCGCCCAGGGTGACCACGGTTTTGTAGTCGTTGCTGCCGAAGAAGTCGCGGTTGAAGGTGACGTAGTTGGACAGACCGTGGGAGATCAATTCGACCTCGGGCAGCCACACGTTACGTTCACGGTCTTCGCGCAGGCTGGCTTTGTACACCAGGCCGGATTTCTCGACGGTGCGCAGACGCACTTCGTACTGGGCCAGCCAATCCTGCATCGCTGCGTGATCGCCCAACTGCTCCAGGCTCACGGCCGGCAGGTAGATGAAGTGCTCGGTCAGCTCCTGAGGGTACAGGCGCGACAGACGCTTGAGCGTCTTCATGACCATGCGGAAGTCGTTGACCAGACGCTCCAGCGCCTCACCGGAAATGCCCGGTGCTTCTTCGTTCAAGTGCAGGCTGGCGTCTTCCAGGGCCGACTGCGTCATGTATTCTTCCATGGCGTCGTCGTCTTTGATGTATTGCTCTTGCTTGCCCTTTTTGACTTTGTACAACGGCGGCTGGGCGATGTAGATGTAGCCGCGCTCGATCAGCTCCGGCAACTGACGGAAGAAGAAAGTCAGCAGCAGGGTACGGATGTGCGAACCGTCGACGTCAGCATCGGTCATGATGATGATGTTGTGATAGCGCAGCTTGTCGATGTTGTATTCGTCGCGGCCGATACCGCAGCCCAACGCCGTGATCAAGGTGCCGACTTCCTGGGAGGAAATCATCTTGTCGAAGCGTGCTTTCTCGACGTTGAGGATCTTGCCCTTCAACGGCAGGATGGCCTGGGTGCGACGGTTACGGCCCTGCTTGGCGGAACCGCCAGCAGAGTCACCTTCCACCAGGTACAGCTCGGAGAGGGCAGGGTCCTTCTCCTGGCAGTCAGCCAGTTTGCCCGGCAGGCCGGCGATGTCCAGCGCGCCTTTGCGGCGGGTCATCTCACGGGCTTTACGCGCGGCTTCACGGGCACGCGCTGCGTCGATCATCTTGCCGACAACCAGCTTGGCTTCGTTCGGGTTTTCCAGCAGGAAGTCGGAGAAGTACTTGCCCATCTCCTGTTCCACGGCGGTCTTCACTTCGGAAGACACCAGCTTGTCTTTGGTCTGGGAGCTGAACTTAGGGTCCGGTACTTTCACCGAAATAATCGCAGTCAGACCTTCACGCGCATCGTCACCGGTGGTGGCAACTTTGTGCTTCTTGGCCAGGCCTTCGGCTTCGATGTAGGTGTTCAGGTTACGCGTCAGCGCGGAACGGAAACCCACCAGGTGAGTACCGCCGTCGCGCTGCGGAATGTTGTTGGTGAAGCACAACAGGTTCTCGTTGAAGCTGTCGTTCCACTGCAGGGCGATTTCCACGCCGATGCCGTCTTCACGCTGGACGTTGAAGTGGAACACCTGGTTGACCGGAGTCTTGTTGGTGTTCAGGTATTCAACGAACGCACGCAGGCCGCCTTCGTACTTGAACAGCTCTTCCTTGCCGCTGCGCTCATCCTTGAGGACGATGCCGACACCGGAGTTGAGGAAGGACAGTTCACGAATCCGCTTGGCCAGAATGTCCCAGCTGAAGTGGATGTTCTTGAAGGTTTCGTCAGAAGGACGGAAGTGAATCTGGGTACCGGTAGTTTCGCTTTCGCCAACAACCTTCATCGGTTCCTGCGGAACACCGTGAACGTAGGTCTGCTCCCAAATCTTGCCGCTGCGACGCACGGTCAGCACCAGCAATTCGGAGAGGGCGTTTACTACGGAAACACCTACGCCGTGCAAACCACCGGATACTTTGTACGAGTTGTCGTCGAACTTACCGCCAGCGTGGAGCACGGTCATGATGACCTCTGCCGCCGAAACGCCTTCTTCTTTATGCACGTCTACCGGAATGCCACGACCGTTGTCGCGCACGGTGATGGACTCATCCGGGTGAATGATAATGCTGATGTCGTCGCAGTGACCGGCGAGAGCTTCGTCGATGGAGTTGTCGACCACCTCGAACACCATGTGGTGCAGACCGCTACCATCATCGGTGTCGCCAATGTACATACCGGGACGTTTGCGTACGGCATCCAAACCTTTCAGCACTTTAATGCTGGTCGAGTCGTACGTGTTTTCTTCGCTCATGCCTTCACTCCCGATGGTCGTGGGTCTGGGTGATACGGCCTTGTTCCACGTGGAACAAAGCGACTGGCGTTTCCGTCTGCCAGCCTTCCCTCAATAATTCGTGGTCTACACAGGTGATAAACACCTGGCAGCGTAAGTCTTCCAACAAGCGGCATAACGCTCGGCGGTGTTGCTCGTCGAGTTCTGACGGCAAATCATCCACCAGATAAATACATTGACCGCGCCGGGCCTGGCTAACCAAATGCCCTTGGGCGATACGCAATGCACATACCACCAGCTTCTGCTGGCCGCGGGACAAGATATCCGCGGCATTATGTGCGCCTAACCTAAGACGCAAATCAGCGCGCTGGGGGCCGGCCTGGGTGTGGCCGATTTGCTGATCCCGCTGCAAGGACGTGGCGAGCACTGCACTCAGTTCACGCTCTTTGTCCCAACCGCGGTAGTAGCTCAGCGTCAGCCCTTCGAGGTCCAACAACTCACTCAAGGTCTGCTCAAAGACTGGTTTCAAGGCTTTGATATAGGCGCGGCGGTATTCATCTATTTCGTCGCTGGCCAGGCACAGTTCCCGGTCCCAGGCTGCTTGCGACGCGGCGTCAAGTGTACCATGCCGCAGCCATGAGTTCCGCTGCCGCAAGGCCTTCTGCAGGCGCTGCCAAGTGGCCATGAAGCGCGGTTCCACGTGGAACACTCCCCAATCGAGGAACTGCCGACGGATTTTCGGCGCGCCTTCGAGCAAACGGAAACTGTCGGGGTTGATCAGTTGCAGCGGCAGGATTTCCGCCAACTGCGCCGCGCTGCGAGCATTTTGCCCGTCGATACGGATCTGAAACTCGCCCCCGCGATCACGGGATATCCCCAGGCTGCTATGGCCACCTTCAGCCAACTCGACCTGACCAAACACCGTACACGCCAGTTGTTCGTACTGAATCACCGGCAACAGGCGGGCACTGCGGAAAGACCGGGCAAGCCCCAACAAATGGATGGCTTCCAGCACGCTGGTTTTGCCACTGCCGTTGGCGCCATGGAGGATATTGATGCGGGGGGAGGGGGAGAAGGTCACCGGGTGCAGATTGCGCACCGCGGTGACCGAGACGCGACTGAGGGACATCTAGCTTCTGCTGAGCATGATTACAGACGCATCGGCATAACAACGTAAGCCGAGTCATCGTTGTCGGATTCTTGCACCAGCGCACTGCTGTTGGAGTCGGACAGAATCAGGCGAACCTGTTCGGTGGTCATCACACCCAGTACGTCGAGCAAGTAGCTCACGTTGAAGCCGATTTCCAGCGAACCGCCGTTGTAGTCGACGCCCACTTCTTCTTCCGCTTCTTCCTGTTCCGGGTTGTTGGCCTGGATTTTCAGTTGGCCGTTGGCCAATTGCAGGCGAATACCCCGGTACTTTTCGTTGGACAGAATCGCAGTACGGCTGAACGCCTCACGCAGGGCCTGACGATCACCGACCACCAGCTTGTCGCCACCCTTGGGCAGTACACGCTCGTAATCCGGGAACTTGCCGTCAACCAGCTTGGAGGTGAAGGTGAACTCGCCAGTGGTGGCGCGGATATGATGCTGGCCCAGGACGATGCTGACAATACCGTCCGGCTCGGTGAGCAGACGCGCCAGTTCAAGGATACCTTTGCGCGGCACGATCACCTGATGACGGTCCGGCTGACCGATATCGGCCTTCATCGAACACATGGCCAGGCGGTGACCGTCGGTGGCCACGGCGCGAATAATGCCTTCCGACACTTCCAGCAACATACCGTTGAGGTAATAGCGCACGTCCTGCTGGGCCATGGCGAAGCTAGTGCGCTCGATCAAACGACGCAGTTTGCTTTGCTCCAGGCTGCAGGTCAGCGAACCCGGGCCTTCTTCCACAGTCGGGAAGTCATTGGCCGGCAACGTCGACAAGGTGAAGCGACTGCGGCCGGCCTTGACCACCAGCTTCTGCTCATCGACCTTGATGTCGATCAGCGCGTCGTTGGGCAAGCTTTTGCAGATATCCATCAGCTTGCGCGCGGGCACGGTGATCTCGCCAGGTTCAGCGGGCTCTTCCAGCTGAACGCGACCCACCAGTTCGACTTCCAGGTCGGTGCCGGTCAAGGACAATTGCTGGCCCTCGACAACCAGCAATACGTTGGAAAGCACCGGCAAGGTCTGTCGGCGCTCGACGACGCCTGCGACCAGTTGCAGGGGTTTCAACAGGGCTTCGCGTTGAATGGTGAAGTGCATGGTCTAGTCCCTTGCCTTAATAAGCTGCGCTGGTGTCATCAAGTAGTCAGTGTACGCAGCAGGTTCTTGTAGTCCTCGCGAATATCCGCGTCGGATTCCTTAAGCTCGTTGATCTTGCGGCATGCGTGCAAGACCGTGGTGTGGTCGCGACCACCGAAGACATCGCCGATTTCCGGCAGGCTGTGGTTGGTCAACTCCTTGGAGAGTGCCATGGCCACCTGACGCGGACGTGCCACCGAGCGCGAACGGCGCTTGGACAGCAGATCGGAAATCTTGATCTTGTAGTACTCGGCCACGGTGCGTTGGATGTTATCCACACTCACCAGTTTGTCCTGCAGAGCCAGCAGGTCTTTCAGGGATTCGCGAATCAGCTCGATGGTGATGTCGCGGCCCATGAAGTGCGAGTGCGCGATGACCCGCTTGAGCGCGCCTTCCAGCTCACGCACGTTGGAGCGAATGCGTTGGGCGATGAAGAACGCGGCATCGTGGGGCAAATCGACTTTGGCCTGATCGGCCTTTTTCATCAGGATCGCCACGCGGGTTTCCAGCTCCGGTGGCTCGACCGCCACGGTCAGGCCCCAGCCGAAGCGCGACTTCAAGCGTTCTTCCAGGCCTTCGATTTCCTTCGGGTAGCGGTCGCTGGTCAAGATGACCTGCTGGCCGCCTTCGAGCAGGGCGTTGAAGGTGTGGAAAAACTCTTCCTGGGAACGTTCCTTGCGCGCGAAGAATTGAATGTCATCGATCAGCAAGGCATCCACGGAACGGTAGAACCGCTTGAACTCGTTGATAGCGTTGAGCTGCAGGGCCTTGACCATGTCAGCCACGAAGCGCTCCGAGTGCAGGTACACGACCTTGGCATTCGGGTTCTTCTTTAATAGATGGTTACCCACCGCGTGCATCAAGTGCGTCTTACCCAGGCCAACACCACCATAAAGGAACAGCGGGTTGTAACCGTGCTTGGGGTTGTCGGCGACTTGCCAGGCGGCCGCGCGGGCCAGCTGGTTGGATTTACCCTCGACGAAGTTCTCAAAGGTAAAGGTGCGGTTCAGGTAGCTGGTGTGCTTGAGCGCGCCTTCGACCTGCACGGTGCGCTGCTCGGCGCGAACCGGTGCTTGCTGGGAACTGGCACCCGCCATCGGATCGAAGCTGTCGCGGGACGGCTCTTCATTGGCCGGCGCGTTTTTCTGGGCCGACGATTTCGAAGGTGTCGGCGCGGGAGCCGGCGCGTGGTTGACCGGAGCCGTCACCGCCTGGGCTTGCGACGCGGCAGCCGCCAATGGCGCATTCGGCGCAGCGCGAGGCGCGGAGCTACGTTTGCTGCCTATTAATAAGGAGAGCACGGGCGCGAGGCCGTTGCCATGTTCATCGAGCAATTCGAGAACGCGGCTCAGGTACTTCTCGTTGACCCAGTCGAGAACAAAACGGTTGGGTGCGTAGACGCGCAACTCGTCGCCTTCGGCTTCGACCTGTAGCGGACGGATCCAGGTGTTGAATTGCTGGGCAGGCAGCTCATCGCGCAAAAGCTCTACGCACTGCTGCCAAAGTTCCACTGACACGGATATCCCCTAAGTTGAAAGCCGGTGAGGCAAAAACAGCCGCCATTGTAGCGGTCGGCCGCCCACTTATCCACATGTAGGTTGCGCACAGGCCAGCCAAAATCAACGCCTTAACGTGAATAAAGGCGACCAATGGTCTGTGCATAAGCTCTGTGGATAAGCGCCCCTGAGCTCGTTGCACAAGTGGGGTCGAAAGTCTGTGGGTAACTGGCCTGTGGATAACAACCCATTCCACCCACAGCTTATCCGACAGCGCAGCACAGGCAGAGCACCGTTTCTCCCCCGTGTTGTCATTCTCTGTACATCACGTGGAATAAGGCCTTAAGGCAGTTATCCACAGAGGAATGCCTGCCTAGCTTTTATAAGCTTTACAGAAAAGCTTTAAATAACTTCCTTCTTTATTTTTATATCTATGGCATTGCCCTTGGAAGCTAGCTGGACAAAAAAGGGCGGATTGCCTGTAAAGATCTAATTGAAGGAAAAGCTGGTTGGAAATTGACCTAGAGGCTTGCTTTCTCTAGAATCGCCGGTCTCTTAAAACGGGGGCCATTCCGGCCCGTTGTGGACGAACCAGGTAACAACGCCATGAAACGTACTTTCCAACCAAGCACCATCAAACGCGCCCGTACCCACGGCTTCCGTGCTCGCATGGCTACCAAGAACGGCCGTGCTGTCCTGTCGCGTCGCCGCGCCAAAGGTCGTGCGCGTCTGGCAGTTTGATAATCCGGTACTGGTGGTGAGTCAGGACTTCAGTCGGGAAAAGCGTCTGCTTACCCCCCGGCACTTCAAGGCAGTCTTTGACTCCCCCACCGGCAAGGTTCCGGGGAAAAATCTCCTGCTCCTTGCGCGTAACAACGATCTGGATCACCCCCGTCTCGGGTTGGTGATCGGCAAGAAGAGCGTAAAGCTCTCCGTTGAGCGCAATCGCCTCAAGCGTCTGATGCGCGAATCGTTTCGCCTCCACCAGGACACTCTGGTTGGTTGGGATATTGTTATCGTCGCGCGCAAAGGCTTGGGGGACGTAGAAAACCCCGAATTGATTCAGCATTTCGGCAAGCTCTGGAAACGTCTGGCGCGTACCAACAAACCAGCACCAGCAGTCAGCACCGAAACTGTAGGGGTAGACAGCCTTGATGCGTAAACTGGCACTCGTTCCGATCCAGTTTTACCGCTATGCCATTAGTCCTCTGATGGCCAACCACTGTCGTTTCTACCCCAGTTGTTCCTGCTACGCGTTAGAGGCCATAGAAAATCATGGTCTTCTGCGCGGTGGCTGGCTGACCTTTCGTCGTTTAGGTCGCTGTCATCCGTGGAATCCCGGTGGTTATGACCCGGTTCCACCTATCCCTACCTCCCGTTCTTCTTCGATGGCCGAGTAATCATGGATATTAAACGCACGATCCTGATCGTCGCCCTGGCAATCGTGTCCTACGTCATGGTTCTTAAGTGGAACCAGGACTACGGTCAAGCTGCCCTGCCGACTCAGAATGTTGCTGCCAATCAGGCTGCGCCGGCTATTCCGGACACCCCGCTGGGTAACAATGCGTCCGCGAGTGCCGATGTTCCCAGCGCGAATGGCGAGACAAGCGCCCCTGTAGAAACGCCAGTTGTCACCAATAAAGACCTCATCCATGTGAAAACGGATGTGCTCGACCTGGCTATCGATCCACAAGGTGGTGATATCGCGCAGCTGAAACTGCCGCTGTATCCACGTCGCCAAGACCATCCGGATGTTCCGTTCCAGCTGTTCGATAACGGCGGCGAACGCGTTTATCTGGCACAAAGCGGCCTGACCGGCACCAACGGTCCGGATGCGCGTGCTACCGGTCGTCCGGTTTATTCGACCGAACAGAAGACTTATCAACTGGCTGACGGCCAGAACCAGTTGAACGTCGACCTGAAATTCAGCCTCGACGGCGTCAATTACATCAAACGCTTCAGCTTCACCCGCGGTTTGTACGACTTGAAGGTCACTTACCTGATCGACAACGAAAGCGACAAAGCGTGGAGCGGCAACCTGTTTGCCCAGCTCAAGCGTGATGGCAGCGCCGATCCTTCTTCGAGCACCGCCACCGGCACCGCGACTTACCTGGGCGCCGCCCTGTGGACAAGTAACGAGCCGTACAAAAAAGTGTCGATGAAAGATATCGACAAGGGCGCGCTGAAAGAAACCGTCCAAGGTGGTTGGGTTGCCTGGTTGCAACACTACTTCGTGACCGCGTGGATCCCGAACAAGGGTGAAGCCAACCTGGTGCAAACCCGCAAGGACAGCCAGGGCAACTACATCATCGGCTTTACTGGCCCGACGTTGACCGTTGCTCCAGGCGCCAAGGCTGAAACCACCGCGACCCTGTACGCCGGCCCGAAAAGCCAGGCAGTGCTCAAAGAGTTATCCCCAGGTCTGGAACTGACTGTGGATTACGGCATCCTGTGGTTCATTGCCCAGCCGATCTTCTGGCTGCTGCAACATATCCACAGCATCGTCGGCAACTGGGGCTTCTCGATCATCTTCCTGACGATGCTGATCAAGGGGATCTTCTTCCCACTGTCGGCCGCCAGCTACAAGTCGATGGCGCGCATGCGTGCCGTGGCCCCGAAACTGGCCGCGCTGAAAGAACAACATGGCGACGACCGGCAGAAAATGTCGCAGGCCATGATGGAGCTGTACAAGAAAGAGAAGATCAACCCGCTGGGTGGATGCTTGCCGATTCTGGTGCAGATGCCGGTATTCCTGTCGCTGTACTGGGTACTCCTGGAAAGCGTGGAAATGCGCCAGGCACCGTTCATGCTGTGGATAACTGACCTGTCGATCAAAGACCCGTTCTTTATCCTGCCGATCATCATGGGCGCGACCATGTTCATCCAGCAGCGCCTGAACCCGACTCCGCCGGATCCGATGCAGGCCAAGGTAATGAAAATGATGCCAATCATCTTCACCTTCTTCTTCCTGTGGTTCCCGGCTGGTCTGGTGCTGTACTGGGTGGTCAACAACGTGTTGTCGATCTCTCAACAGTGGTACATCACACGTAAGATCGAAGCGGCTACCAAAAAAGCCGCGGCGTAACTTACTCTGTGGATAACCACTCAAGACGCCCCCTAGTGGGGCGTTTTGCTTTCCGTCACTTTTGTTCTGGAACCTGCTGATGAGCGCTCCTCGTGAAACCATCGCTGCTGTCGCTACCGCCCAAGGTCGCGGCGGTGTCGGTATCGTTCGAATTTCCGGGCCGCTCGCCGGCATGGCCGCCAAGGCCATCAGCGGTCGTGAGTTGAAACCGCGCTACGCCCATTACGGCGCGTTTCTGGATGCGGATAACCAGGTGCTGGACGAAGGCCTGGCCCTCTATTTCCCGGGGCCGAATTCCTTTACCGGTGAAGACGTCCTTGAATTGCAGGGTCACGGCGGCCCCGTCGTGCTGGATATGCTGCTGCAGCGCTGCCTGCAACTGGGCTGTCGCCTGGCCCGGCCGGGAGAATTCAGCGAGCGTGCATTCCTCAACGACAAACTCGACCTGGCCCAGGCCGAAGCCATTGCCGATTTGATCGAGGCCAGTTCTGCACAGGCGGCGCGCAACGCCTTGCGCTCACTGCAGGGTGCGTTTTCCCTGCGCGTGCATAACTTGACCGAGCAACTGATCAGCCTGCGCATCTATGTGGAGGCGGCGATTGATTTTCCGGAAGAAGAAATCGACTTCCTCGCCGATGGCCATGTGTTGGCGATGCTGGATAAAGTCCGCGACGAGTTATCCACAGTACTGCGCGAAGCCGGGCAGGGCGCGTTGTTGCGCGACGGCATGACCGTGGTGATTGCCGGGCGCCCCAATGCGGGCAAATCCAGCCTGCTCAATGCCCTGGCCGGCCGTGAAGCGGCGATCGTCACCGAGATTGCCGGCACCACCCGGGATATCCTGCGCGAACATATCCACATCGACGGCATGCCGCTGCACGTCGTCGATACGGCCGGGCTGCGTGACACCGACGACCAGGTGGAAAAGATCGGCGTGGAACGCGCCCTCAAGGCCATCGGCGAAGCCGACCGTGTGCTGCTGGTGGTAGACGCCACTGCGCCAGAGGCGGTGGACCCTTTTGCCCTGTGGCCGGAATTCCTCGAGCAACGGCCCGACCCGGCCAAAGTCACCTTGATCCGCAACAAGGCTGACCTGACTGGCGAAGCCATTGCCATGGAAACCAGTGAGGATGGCCACGTCACGATCAGCCTGAGTGCCAAGTCGGCCGGGGATGGCCTGGAGTTGCTGCGCGAACACCTCAAAGCCTGCATGGGCTATGAGCAGACGTCGGAAAGCAGCTTCAGCGCCCGTCGCAGGCACCTGGAGGCGCTGCGCCATGCTAGCGCGGCCCTGGAGCATGGTCGGGCGCAGCTGACCTTGGCTGGCGCCGGTGAGCTGTTGGCTGAGGATTTACGCCAGGCGCAGCAGCTATTGGGCGAGATCACCGGGGCATTCAGCTCGGATGACCTGCTGGGGCGGATCTTTTCCAGCTTCTGTATCGGTAAATAGACCTTCGTTGTCCACAGACAGGCCATTCGTGCCTGTCTGTTTCTCTTGTTTCAGCCGATTTCCTCTCTTTCTGCACTCCTGAGCCAGCCATTGGTGGCCTCACCGTGGGCGCGATTTGCGTTGGCGCAGCAATTTCTGTGGATTAAGCCCTGTGAATAACCGCGCCTGTGCCCGGTTGATAACAGGGCTTGAAACCTGAGCGAAAACCCCTCTGTGGATAACCGCCTGTTTAATCCACAGGCTTAAAGCACTTATCCACGCCGCTCATGGACACATGACCACAGACTTTTGAATCTCTGTACATTACGTAAATAAAGGGCTGTAGCAATCTATCCACAGAAAGTAGGCTCAGTATAAATAAACATAAAAACAAAGATTTAATATCTTTCTCTCTTTTAATTTCTATTATCTGTGATTCATCCACAGCTGGTTAAATTTTGTGCAAAGGGTTCTTTAGGAAGGGCTAAGTCCCTATACTGGCCGCCAAAGCTCTAAAACCAGCTCAATCAATCAATTCCTAATTACCTACATAAGCAGGCACGAGGTGCGTGGTGGATTTCCCTTCCCGTTTTGAAGTGATCGTCATCGGCGGCGGTCATGCCGGTACCGAGGCAGCACTGGCCTCAGCACGCATGGGTGCAAAAACCCTGTTGCTGACGCACAACGTGGAAACCCTTGGTGCCATGAGTTGCAACCCTGCCATTGGCGGCATCGGCAAAAGCCATCTGGTCAAGGAAATCGACGCCCTTGGCGGCGCGATGGCCATGGCCACCGACAAAGGGGGTATTCAATTTCGTGTGCTGAACAGCCGCAAAGGCCCAGCCGTGCGTGCGACCCGGGCACAAGCTGACCGCATCCTGTACAAGGCGGCGGTACGCGAAACCCTGGAAAACCAGGCGAACCTGTGGATATTTCAACAGGCAGCCGATGACCTGATCGTCGAACAAGACCAGGTCCGCGGTGTTGTCACCCAGATGGGCCTACGTTTCTTCGCTGAATCCGTGGTGTTGACCACCGGCACGTTCCTCGGTGGACTTATCCACATCGGCATGCAGAACTATTCCGGTGGCCGCGCCGGCGATCCGCCGTCGATTGCCCTGGCACAACGCCTGCGCGAACTGCCGCTGCGGGTCGGTCGCCTGAAAACCGGTACGCCGCCGCGGATCGATGGGCGTTCGGTGGATTTCTCGGTGATGACCGAGCAGGCCGGTGATACGCCGATTCCGGTGATGTCGTTCATGGGTTCGAAAGAGCAGCACCCGAAACAGGTGAGCTGCTGGATTACCCACACCAATGCGCGTACCCACGAAATCATTGCCGCGAACCTCGACCGTTCGCCGATGTATTCCGGGGTGATCGAAGGCATCGGCCCGCGTTACTGCCCGTCGATCGAAGACAAGATCCACCGCTTTGCCGACAAGGAAAGCCACCAGGTCTTCATCGAGCCCGAAGGCTTGACCACTCACGAGCTGTACCCGAACGGGATTTCCACTTCCCTGCCGTTCGACGTGCAAATCCAGATCGTGCAATCGATTCGCGGCATGGAAAACGCGCACATCGTGCGTCCCGGCTACGCCATCGAGTACGACTATTTCGACCCGCGTGACCTGAAATACAGCCTGGAAACCAAAGTGATCGGCGGTCTGTTCTTCGCCGGGCAAATCAATGGCACCACCGGTTACGAAGAAGCCGGCGCCCAAGGTTTGCTGGCCGGGGCCAACGCCGCGTTGCGCGCGCAGGGCAAAGACAGCTGGTGCCCGCGTCGCGATGAAGCGTATATCGGCGTGTTGGTCGACGACCTGATCACCCTGGGTACCCAGGAACCGTACCGGATGTTCACTTCGCGAGCGGAATACCGTCTGATCCTGCGCGAAGACAACGCCGACCTGCGCCTGACCGAAAAAGGTCGCGAGTTGGGTCTGGTGGATGACGCGCGTTGGGCGGCTTTCTGCAAGAAACGCGAAAGTATCGACCTGGAAGAGCAGCGCCTGAAAAGCACCTGGGTTCGCCCGGGTACCGAGCAGGGCGACGCGATCGCCGAAAAATTCGGCACGCCGCTGACCCACGAGTACAACCTGCTGAACCTGCTGTCCCGTCCGGAAATCGACTACGCTGGTCTGATTGAAGTGACCGGCGGCGGCGCAGACGATCCGCAGGTCGCCGAACAGGTCGAGATCAAAACCAAGTACGCCGGTTATATCGATCGCCAGCAGGACGAGATCGCTCGCCTGCGCGCCAGTGAAGACACCAAGCTGCCTGTGGATATCGATTACACCGGGATTTCCGGGCTATCGAAAGAAATCCAAAGCAAGCTGGGGATAACTCGCCCGGAAACCCTGGGCCAGGCTTCACGGATCCCCGGTGTCACCCCGGCAGCCATTTCGCTGTTGATGATTCATTTGAAAAAACGCGGCGCGGGCCGTCAGTTGGAGCAAAGCGCTTGAGTTCGTTGGTCTCCTCGCAACACGCCGAAGAGTTATCCACAGGAGCACGCCAGTTGGGTGTCGACCTGAGCCCCGCCCAGCACGAGTTGCTGCTCGGCTACCTGGCCCTGTTGATCAAATGGAACAAGGCTTACAACCTGACGGCGGTGCGCGACCCCGACGAAATGGTCTCGCGCCACTTGCTCGACAGCCTGAGCGTGATGCCGTTCATCGAAAACGGCCACTGGCTCGACGTCGGCAGCGGCGGCGGGATGCCTGGCATTCCGCTCGCTATCCTGTTTCCCGAGTCGCAAGTGACCTGCCTGGACAGTAACGGCAAGAAGACCCGCTTCCTGACCCAGGTCAAACTCGAACTGAAGCTGGACAACCTGCAAGTTATCCACAGTCGCGTCGAAGCCTTCACGCCGCCGCAGCCTTTCAACGGAATTGTTTCCCGGGCTTTCAGCAGCATGGAGAATTTCAGCAACTGGACCCGCCACTTAGGCGACCGCGACACACGTTGGCTGGCAATGAAGGGCGTTCATCCAAGCGACGAGCTGTTAGCATTGCCGGCAGACTTCCACCTCGATAGCGAACACGCCTTGGCCGTACCCGGTTGCCAAGGCCAACGCCATCTGCTGATACTGCGCCGCACGGCATGATTGGGAACACAAGCAAGAATGGCTAAGGTATTCGCGATAGCGAACCAGAAAGGTGGCGTGGGTAAAACCACCACCTGCATCAACCTCGCAGCATCCCTGGTCGCGACCAAGCGCCGGGTGCTGTTGATCGATCTCGATCCACAGGGCAACGCCACCATGGGTAGCGGTGTGGATAAACACGGCCTGGAAAACTCGGTCTACGACTTGCTGATCGGCGAGTGCGACCTGGCCCAGGCCATGCACTATTCCGAACACGGCGGTTATCAACTGCTGCCGGCCAACCGCGACCTGACGGCGGCGGAAGTGGTGCTGCTGGAAATGCAGATGAAAGAAAGCCGTCTGCGCAGCGCCTTGGCGCCGATCCGCGAGAATTACGATTACATCTTGATCGACTGCCCGCCGTCGCTGTCGATGCTGACGCTCAATGCGCTGGTGGCCGCCGATGGCGTGATTATCCCCATGCAGTGCGAGTACTACGCACTGGAAGGCTTGAGCGACCTTGTGGATAACATCAAGCGCATCGCCGAACTGCTCAACCCGAACCTGCAGATCGAAGGCCTGCTGCGGACCATGTTCGATCCGCGCCTGAGCCTGATGAACGATGTGTCGGCGCAGCTCAAGGAACACTTCGGCGATCAGTTGTACGACACCGTGATCCCACGCAACATCCGCCTGGCCGAAGCGCCAAGCTATGGCATGCCCGCGCTGGCGTATGACAAGTCCTCGCGTGGCGCCATTGCCTACCTGGCATTGGCCGGCGAGATGGTTCGTCGTCAACGCCGCAACTCCCGTACCGCTGCAGCCCAGCCAACTTAAGGAAACCCCATGGCCGTCAAGAAACGAGGTCTCGGACGTGGACTGGATGCACTGCTGAGTGGTCCGACTGTCACGACCCTTGAAGAACAAGCGGTACAGGCCGACGAGCGCGAGCTGCAGCACCTGCCGCTGGACCTGATCCAGCGCGGCAAATACCAGCCGCGCCGGGACATGGACCCGCAGGCGCTGGAAGAACTGGCCAACTCGATCAAGGCCCAGGGCGTGATGCAGCCGATCGTGGTCCGCCCGATCGGCGCCGGCCGCTTTGAAATCATCGCCGGCGAACGCCGCTGGCGCGCGAGCCAACAGGCCGGCAAGGAAACCATCCCGGCGATGGTGCGCGATGTGCCGGATGAAACCGCCATCGCCATGGCGTTGATCGAGAACATCCAGCGCGAAGACCTCAATCCGATCGAAGAAGCGATCGCTTTGCAGCGTTTGCAGCAGGAATTCCAGCTGACCCAGCAACAAGTGGCCGATGCCGTGGGTAAATCCCGCGTGACCGTGTCCAACCTGCTGCGCCTGATTGCACTGCCGGAAGTCATCAAGACGATGCTTTCCCATGGCGATCTCGAAATGGGGCATGCGCGTGCTTTGCTCGGTTTACCGGAAAATCAACAGGTTGAAGGGGCGCGACACGTTGTCGCACGGGGTCTCACCGTTCGTCAGACCGAGGCCCTGGTTCGACAGTGGCTCAGTGGCAAACCTGCACCGGTCGAAGCGGTCAAAACTGATCCGGATATCGCGCGTCTCGAACAGCGCCTGGCCGAGCGCCTGGGCTCTGCGGTGCAAATTCGACATGGCAAGAAGGGTAAAGGCCAACTGGTCATCGGCTATAACTCGCTCGATGAGCTTCAGGGTGTTCTTGCCCACATCCGCTGAAACAATTGCTTATGTAGCGTGTGATCGGAAATCACTACCTGACAGTTGAATAGGGGCAGAACCGCCCCTATACTCTGCGCGCATTTTGTCGGCACAAATTATGCCAAGTTATTGATTTCCGGCAGCCGACCATTGAGGAGCAAGAGTGGTGGAAACCCGCACGCCAAACACGTCGTCGTTCCATCGCTTGGCCGTTTTCCCGGTTCTATTGGCGCAATTTGTCATTTTGCTGATCGCCGCACTGGCGCTTTGGTATTGGCATGGAGTCGTAGCGGGATACTCGGGACTCTGCGGAGGCCTGATAGCCTTGCTGCCCAATATGTATTTTGCTCACAGGGCCTTTCGGTTTTCCGGCGCCCGAGCAGCCCAGGCCATCGTCCGGTCTTTTTATGCCGGCGAGGCGGGGAAATTGATTTTGACGGCAGTGCTGTTTGCACTGACCTTTGCAGGTGTGAAGCCATTGGCGCCGCTGGCTGTATTCAGCGTCTTCGTGTTGACCCAACTGGTCAGCTGGTTCGCTCCCCTGCTAATGAAAACAAGACTTTCGAAACCTTAGGGCGTTTGAGGCAACCATGGCAGAAACAACCGCTTCGGGCTATATCCAGCACCACTTGCAGAACCTGACCTTCGGTCAGCTTCCCAACGGCGGCTGGGGCTTCGCCCACACCGCAGCAGAAGCCAAAGAAATGGGCTTCTGGGCTTTCCACCTGGATACTCTGGGCTGGTCGGTCGCATTGGGTCTGATTTTCGTCCTGATTTTCCGCATGGCGGCAAAGAAGGCGACTTCCGGTCAACCGGGTGCCCTGCAGAACTTCGTTGAAGTATTGGTCGAATTCGTCGATGGCAGCGTGAAAGACAGCTTCCATGGCCGTAGCCCGGTGATTGCACCGCTGGCACTGA
>Ga0067045_1027436_pt1 | contig 138283 bp, 131 predicted proteins | sample TerdegcTABiofilm_FD_59184 | JGI IMG/M metagenome (GOLD analysis project Ga0067045, IMG submission 59184) | Combined Assembly of (Gp0054472, Gp0054536) Wastewater bioreactor microbial communities from Singapore -Terephthalate degrading...
ACAGGAACTTTATACGTTCTAACTGTGTATTTGCTCATTAAACTTCCTCCAAGTACGATCGTACCATTGCTATACTGTTTTAACAACAAACCCTTACTACTCCCCTAAAGGAGAGTAGCTTGCGGGCTTGTTGTTTTCTGTCAAGAACTGTGCCGTCTTGGTAGAAGCCACACCACCAAGACCTGTTTCTCGAAGTTCCTCCGGCATCGATCTACCAACCTTTGCCATCGCTTCAACCACTTCGTCAAAGGGTATTACACTTTTTATGCCAGCGAGAACCATTTCAGCAACACAGATGGCTACATTTACAGCAGTTGCATTTCTTTTGACACATGGTACCTCGACGAAGCCACCAACTGGATCACAAACCAATCCCATGAGTGATTTGAGACTCAACGCAGCGGCATGAGAGACTTTTTCTGGATCTTGCGAAAGACTGTACACGACCAACGAGGATGCCATGGCTGTCGCAGTGCCTATTTCAGCTTGGCAACCAGCAACAGCACCAGAAATTGAAACTGTGCTTGCCACAGATAAACCCACAGCGCCAGCTACGATCAAACTGTCGATTAAGACTGATTCTTCGACCTTTTTCATCTTTCTGAGGGCATACACGATTGCCGGTACCACTCCGCATGAACCAGCAGTAGGACAAGCTACTATTCTGCCCATCGATGCGTTTGACTCAGCAAGGGATAATGCTGTGACTGTCGCCACGTAATTGAACTCTCCCATGAGTTGGGCTTCGTGTTTTGCGAGTAAAAATCCATTGCTACCGCAAAGATGAGTCAACGTCTCGTAGGAACGTCCATAACTTTTTTCACATATCTCCAGCATTGTTTTTAGAAGTTTCTCGACGTTCTTCCTGGTTTGCAGTGGATCTGAGCCGTCTTCGAGCATCTGCGATATCAAGATCACATCATCGAATTTTTGATTGGCTTTCTTGTACAAATCTATCAATTCAGCGAACTTCATCTACACCATCCTATAAATATTCTATACAAAATCATCTTTCGGCACAAAATAGCATTCGAGAACCGAATCTACCTTTAGAAGGTCAGAGATTTTGTCAATAGGGGAATCGAGTTCAATTATCGTTAGTGCCTTTGATTGCAAAAGATTCATTCTCCTCAAATAGAGATTTGCTATGTTGGCATTCACAAAATTCAGTATCTTTGACAGGGCGCCTGGTTCGTCTTTGTTGACGATTATCAAGGTGTCATAATGCCAATCCAGATCACAGTCAACACCGTTTATCTTTGTAATCTTTATCATTCCACCGCCTATCGAGCAGCCTTCAACCTCATTCTCATATCCTGCCCATTGTGCCTTTATTCTAACGGTGTTAGGATGTACGGCACCGAGATCAGTTTTTTCAAAGGAAAACTCAAGTCCCCTCATTCTGGCTAAGGAATAAGACTCCTTAATCTTCTCATCATCGTATTTCAAGCCCATAATGCCAGCAAGGAGTGCCTTATCTGTACCATGTCCTTTGTGAGTCTCTGCGAAAGAACCATGAAGAAAGAACTGGACGGCTCTTGGCATCACACCAGCCATTGAATAAACGAATTTCGAGATTCTCATTGCACCAAGCGTATGGGAACTTGATGGACCTACCATCACAGGACCGATGACTTCCAAGAGATTCACACAACCACCTCAGTAGAAAAGTTTAGCCAGATTTCTCAGGTGTTCTTCTATGATCTTGATGTTAACCATGGTCTCTGAGTACGGGATCTCTGTAACGGTTAGTCCCTTCATGCCGACTGCGCGGTATACTCGTGCGGCTTTGACCATTTCGACGGCATGTGTGGACATCTGGGTTGCGATGATTCTGTCCATACACACTGGACTGCCACCCCTTTGCAGATAGCCAAGGTTCGTATACCTCCACTCAATACCAATATCTTTGAGTTGCTTTTCAATGAAGATACCGACGACTTCTGCGGGAGGTAATTGCTCGTTCGCGTTACTGATCTCATACATCTCCTTGGGAAGAACTACTCCACCTTCAACGACCACTATCGAAAACTTCTTTTGACTCTCGTATCGAGTGCGAATTCTCTTCAGCAGATCATCTGGATCAACTGGTTCAGCATTTGTTATAACGTAGTCTGCACCGCCGGCAAGTCCACCTGTAACCGCTATCCATCCACCGGGCTTTCCCATAGTTTCCACTATCATAACCCTGTGGTGTGATTCAGCAGTCGCATGAAGTACATCAAGCGCTTCACGTACATGTTCAATTGCCGTGAAAAAACCTATGGAGAAATCTGTAAACGATAGATCGTTGTCAATCGTTGCCGGCACAAGCACAGATGGTACATTCATCTTCATCAAACTCAGTGCAGATTTAGCACCAAGCCTTCCACCGAGTATCAGTAAGGAGGTTATCGAATACTGTTCAACTTTTTTTGCAACCTTTTCAATCTCCAAATTACTTTGTGGAACAAAAAGAGAGGTTCCCAGAATCGTCCCACCGCGATGCAGTATCCCCGAAACAGCTGTCTTCGTCATGACATCGACTCTGTCAGCCAAGAGCCCTTCGAAACCATCCTTGACTCCTATGACCTCAATACCGATTTCGGCACCCTTCACCACTGCTGCCCTGATCGCAGCATTCAAACCAGGGCAGTCATTTCCCACACACAAAATGGCAATCCTCTTCATAGAACTACCTCCCCATCAAAGTGGCAATGACAACCGATGTGATCGCCATCAGTTTTATGAGTATGTTTATGGATGGCCCAGCAGTATCTTTAAGAGGATCTCCGACGGTGTCTCCAACCACAGCAGCCATGTGGGCGATAGAACCTTTTCCACCAAAGTGCCCTTCTTCTATGTATTTTTTTGCGTTGTCCCATGCTCCACCCGAATTCGCCATGAACACAGCGACCATGACGCCACAAACAGTGGAACCTATCAGAAGACCAGCAGTCCCAGCCACCCCTAAGACGAGATAACTTGTCACGGGAGCTATTACTGCCAGCAGAGATGGAAGAATCATTCTCCTCAAAGCACCTTTGGTAGCTATCTGGATACATCGGTTGTACTCTGGCTGTGTCTGGCCAGTTATGATACCTGGGATTTCCTTTATCTGTCTTCTTATCTCCTGTACCATTTCATCTGCCGCATCACCAACTGCCTTCATCGTCAAAGCCGAGAAAAGAAATGGGAGCATCGCGCCAACAAGTGCCCCAACGAATAGTTGCGGTTGTCTAATATCAAAGGTTCCTATATGTGTAGTACTGGCGTAATTCGAAAAGAGTGCGAGGGAAGTCAAAGCAGCCGAAGTTATGGCAAAGCCTTTACCCATAGCAGCAGTTGTGTTACCAACGGCATCGAGTTGGTCTGTGACACGCCTGGCTTTTTCCTCAAGTTTTGCCATTTGAGCTATTCCCCCAGCGTTATCTGCTATTGGACCGTAAGCGTCGACTGAAAGATTCATACCCAGAGTTGCAAGCATACCAACCGCAGAAAGTGCAACCCCGAATAGCCCGAGCAGTTTATAGGAGAGTAACACCGCAACAGCTATTAACACAGTTACGATAGCTGTCGATTCCATACCCAATGCAAGACCGCTTATCAGTAGATTGGATGAGCCAGTCAATGCTGTTTTTGCAAGATTTGTTATTCTCTTGCCAGAGGTATAGAATTCTGTCAGAAGACCAACAAAAACACCAACGACGACTCCGAAGAAAACAACGAAGAAAACACTCAACCACGAAACGAATAAAGAATAGACAAAGGTCGAAACCAGCAACAAAGAACTTGACAGAATACTACCAAACCTCAAAGCCGCTGCAGGATCTTTGAATCTCTGCGTCGTCAAAGTGGTGATGATCACAGAAAATAGAGAGCTCACCAAACCTGAGATCACCACAAATAGAACAACCTGTATTGCTCTTCGATCTCCCAGAAAAGACGCAAGAGCGAGAGCAGAAAAGATCGAGCCAACATAAGATTCGTACAAATCAGCTCCCATTCCGGCAACATCGCCAACGTTATCACCGACGTTGTCAGCTATGACCGCAGGGTTTCTTGGATCATCTTCTGGTAGATTTGCTTCGGTTTTCCCAACTATATCTGCTCCAACGTCTGCAGCTTTGGTGTATATACCTCCACCAACTCTTGCAAAAAGTGCCACAAAGGATGCCCCAAGTGAATAATAACTGATGACCGACATATCCTTTGCCAATTCGTAGACAAATCCTAAGCCGAGCAAACCCAAAGCCGAAACGGTCAATCCCATCACCGCACCGCCACTGAAGGCTATCTTCAAAGCTCTTGACATCCCAGACAGAGCTGCCCAGCTCGTTCGTGCATTGGTTTTCGTGGCAATAGTCATACCAAAGAACCCTGAGAGTGTAGAGAAGAGGGCACCAATTAGAAATGAGAAAGCGACAACCCAACCAAGAAAGATGAACAAACAGAAGGCTAACGAGAGAACTACTGGTAAGAAAACCACATATTCCTGTATTAGAAAAGATCTTGCTCCTTTCTGGATTATCTCCGACAACTGTATGGTCTGTTCGTTACCAGGGCTGTTATCCAAAATCTTGAAGGTCAGAAAAATCACATAGATTATCGCAGTTGCAACAACTATGAACAATGCCAGCAATGTCTGCACCCCCTTCGAAGATTTCCTAATAGTTATATGATATCTGATTCACATCAGTTGAGCAAGTACTTCGTACATGACCTCGCCAGCCGGTTCGATGAGCTCATCTGGTGGTAGAAATCTCGGATGGTGCAGACCATAGGACCGTTCCTTCTTCGTGCCAAACCAGTACATCAACGTTGGATAGTATTCAGAGAAATAGCCAAAATCCTCAGCAGTTAACTTCCTCTCGCACTCAAGAAAAGACATACCTTTTTCCAGGGCAACCTTTTTCAGTAGTGAGAGAAGATTTTCGTCAACTTCAACCTGTCTGTAAGTGGAACCAATAAGAAGCTCATGCGAGATCCCAATAGATTCACTGTTCTTCATTGCGAGCAGTTCTATATCTCTCAATCTTTCCTTCACCCGTTCGAGGTTCACAGATCTGACTGTACCTTGAAGCACTGTTCTTTCAGCCACGACATTTCTTGCAACCCCACCGTCGATCCTCCCAAACCACACTAAATCCTCGCCCCAATTCATTTGATAGATCTGTCTTAGGAATTCCACGGCTGCCCGAATACTATCTCTACCTTTCTCATGATAGGCTGCGTGCGCGCTCATACCTCTAAAGACAACATCTACTTCACAAGAAGCACTGAAGAGCACACCAGCTCTCGAAGCAATCGTTCCTGTTTCGTACTCATCGTTGACATGCATCGCTATTGCCGCAGATATCCTTAGTCCAATCTGTTTTAGATATCTCAGTATCTCGACAGCCCCTGCTCCAGACTCTTCAGCAGGTTGGAATACAAAGATGCAGTTCTTTCTCAGGTTATTTTCCAAAACTCTGCGCATGACATAACAAAGACAAGCCATATGAAAATCATGTCCACAGGCATGCATGAAAGAATTGCGAGAACGGAATTCACATTCATTTTCCTCGATTATTGGTAGTCCGTCCATTTCTGCACGCAACAGAACAAATGGGCTATCGGAGACTCTCCTGATCACAACAATACCTGTACCTATCTCTCTGAGATCGGTATATCCAAGCCGATGTATGTATTCCACTAAGAGTCTTTGAGTCTCATGCTCATGAAAGGCAAGTTCAGGCTTTTGATGCAAGAAATGCCTCAGCTCTACTTCCTTCAAAATCCGCCTCCTTTATACTTTTCTCAAAAAGTTCCACTATCATTTCTATCTCCTCATAGGTGATGTTCAAAGGTGGTAAGAAACGCACGACATTCTTGGTAACGATATTCAAAAGTAAACCATTCTTCAGGGAAATCTCTTTCAGCCTTTGTGGATCAACGTTCACCTCGACACCGATCATCAAGCCAAGGCCTCTGACTTCCCTTATCAAACCGTTGTTTATCGATTTGAGCTCATTCTTTAGATATTCACCTTTCTGCCTGACTTCTGAAAGTAATTGATCGTTGAGTTTTTCCAGAACAACCTTTGCCGCTGCCAGAGCAACCGGGTTGGGCGCGAAAGTAGATCCATGTTCAGAGTAGGCAAAGACATTCGAAAGGTCGTCCAGAAAGATAGTTGCACCAAGTGGTAACCCTCCCCCAAGCGACTTTGCAACGGTGACGATGTCTGGTCTTAAACCGAAGTGTTCATAACAAAAGAAACGACCCGTTCTCCCCAAACCCGACTGCACTTCGTCTGCGATCAAGTAAAAGCCGTATCGTTCTTTCATCTCCATGATGGTCCTCGCCATCTTTTGCGTGATCGATCTGAGTCCACCACTGCCCAAGAGGGACTCAACGTAAACGGCTGATGTTTGATTGGTTTGAACAAACTCTCTGAAGGCATCGTGATCGTTAAAAGGTAGAAAGACAACATCTGGTAGGAGTGGTAGAAACTGGTCTCTGAGATTTGAGAAACCAGTTATTGAAAGTGAGCCAAGGGTTCTACCGTGAAAATTACCTTCAAAGGAAATGATCGCACCCTTCTTAATCTTCTTGACAGCTTTGAGTGCTGCCTCATTCGCTTCAGTTCCAGAGTTTGAAAAGAAAACCTTTCCAGGTCTTTTCACAATGTCCACAAGCTTCTGAGCAACTACCTGTGCATCTTCATCTTCAAAGAAATTCGAGATATGTGTGTATCTCTGCAATTTGCTGATCATTGCACTCTGTATCTCTCGATCTACATGGCCAAAGGCAAGTACTCCAATACCTGAGAATGTGTCGATAAACCTTCTTCCATCTTTTGTATAGATGTATATTCCCTTCGCATGATCGATCTGAAGATCAAAAGGTTTGTACACTCCGACTAAGTTATTCACAAGAATACCCCCCGCTGCGTTGGTAGACTCCTCAGTGCCTCCACTATCTTTGTCTTTTCCTTTGTTTTTTCGTCAACCTTCTTTATGAACCTCGCCGGAACACCTGCAACAACGGTAAAAGGCTCAACATCGTTTATCACCACTGCCCCCGCGGCAACAACAGCGCCTCTACCGACAGTTACACCCTCTAAGACAACGGCATTGGCACCAACAACCACGTCATCTTCTATGACAACGGGTTTTGCACTTGGTGGTTCTATCACACCGGCAATAACTGCTCCAGCACCAATGTGACAGTTTTTCCCAATAACAGCTCTGCCTCCGATTACCGCATTCATGTCTATCATCGTCTTCTCACCAATCTTTGCCCCTATGTTTATCACAGCACCCATCATGATGACAGCTCCATCTTCGATTTGAACTAGATCCCGAATGATAGCACCGGGTTCTATCCTTGCATTGTACTTTGTGAGATCTGCCAAAGGAAGAGCAGAATTCCTTGCAACCACCTCGATATGAATGTCTTGAATGTTGTTTGTGTTCTGCTTTAGGAAATTTTTGAGTTCTTCGTAATCGGCGAAGATTATCCCAAAGTTGTCTGTACCAAAAAACTGCAGGTTGCCAAAGTCAGTCTTTCTGAAATCACCTTTCACATAGGCGGTAACAGGTGTCCTTTTCTTTGATTTGCTGATCAACTCAATGATAGCGTTTGTCGTTAGGTCTTCGCTTACATCAGTGGTCTGTACTTGAAGATCTGCCATGTGAACTCCCCCTTCCAAAGTTTGGTGTTTTCCTAAAAAAAACCGGGCTACCTTTTTGGTAGCCCGGTGATCTTTTTTCCCTTTAAGCTGTGTGCTACAACGCATACACACCGCCTCGGGTGATCACCGGGCGGCTGCACTTCTTAGCGTTCTTAATCTCTATTGAAAATTCTCTCAGAAGACTTGCTGTTATCATCGAATGATTTCCTCCCTTTTGGCAATATGATACTATCGCCAAACCATCGCTGCAACTGAAGATTCAAATAAGAATTGTTGAAGAAATTGTTAACGCAAGGTCTTTAAGGTTATGAATTTGAAAAGAAGGCTCAGAGGATAGCTCAGTATAGGTTATAATACCTTAAGGTAATCTACAAGAAGGGGTGTTTGAGATGCTTGAGAGAGTTGGGATACTCGTAGGTGGAGGTCCAGCACCAGGAATCAACAGTGTCATCAACGCCGTGACGATCGAAGCGATCAACAACGATCTCGAAGTAATAGGGATCTACGATGGTTTTGAACATTTGATGAAAGGCAGAATTGATATGATCCGCCCTTTGACCATTTCTGATGTTTCGCGTATTCACATTGAAGGTGGTTCCATTCTGAGGACCTCAAGGGCAAATCCCACCAAGAAGGCTGAAGATATTCAGAATGTTTTGAAAAGCCTTAATGAACTGAAGATCAACTACTTGGTCACAATAGGTGGAGACGACACGGCTTTCTCTGCCTCGACGGTTTCGAAAGCAAGTGAAGGTAGAATTCGTGTGGCTCATGTTCCAAAGACGATCGATAACGACTTGCCGTTACCCGGAGGCATGCCGACTTTTGGTTTTGAAACAGCACGCCATGTAGGTACGGAGCTTGTGTACAATTTGATGCAAGATTCAAGGACAACAAATCGATGGTATTTCGTCGTGGCGATGGGAAGGAAAGCGGGACATTTGGCACTCGGTATTGGCAAGTCGGCAAGCGCCGCTTTAACTGTAATCGGCGAAGAATTCAGAAAAGAGAGAATAACACTGAGTGAAGTATGCGATGTACTCGAGACAACCATACTGAAGAGACGAATTCTCGGCAGAAATGATGGTCTGGCGATAATAGCAGAAGGTATTGGAGAGATGATCGATCCACAGGAATTAGCGGAAATTCCTGGAGTTACAGTCGAACGAGATCCCCATGGACATATTAGACTCAGCGAGATACCACTTGCCACTATTCTGAAACGCGAAATTCAAAAGCGTTTTGCTCAAAGAGGTGAAAAGATAAACATCATAGATGTGACTTTAGGTTATGAATTGAGATGTGCAAGACCTGTACCCTTCGACATTGACTACACGAGAACCCTTGGATACGGTGCCATCAGATTCTTGATGGGAGACTTCGAGAAGAATCTTTCAGGAGGCATGATCTGCTTAGAGAATGGAAGAATAAGGGTTCTGCCATTTGAAGAGCTCACCGATCCAACAACTGGCCGTACTAAGGTACGCATGGTTGATATCAACTCTGAACACTACCGCGTGGCACGAGGTTATATGATAAGACTCACCAAGAAAGACTTACAGAACCCAAGTATACTTGCCAAACTCTCAACTGCTGCAAAGATGAGTCCGGAAGAGTTCATCAGCAGATACGAATGGGTGACACAGATCTGATGAAAAACCCCCGGCAATTGCCGGGGTTTTTGTCATTTCTTTGGTTTTTCCTTTTTCGTTTCTTTTGGCTTTTCTTCAGGCTTCTTTGGTCCCGGGTTCTTTGCACAAGGCATTTTCGCACCCCCCATCTTACTCAAGAGTATAGCTTATTTTTTTCCTAATTTGCAACATATCCTGGAGAAAAAACGGAAAATTTCTGGCGGTTTCTCTGCACAGATGGCACCAGCTTTCACTAAGTCATCTGCATCATTGTGCTCGTGCAATACACCAAAGACGTGCGGGATATTAGCTTGAATGGCAGCCTTAACCCCGTTCACAGAATCTTCGAAAACTGCTGTCTCAGTACTCTGTGTACCCAATCTTTTCAAAGCCTCGAGATATATTTGTGGATCAGGTTTGCTGAATTCAACTTCATCACCAAAGACCATAGTGTTGAAAAACCCAACAAGGGCTGATCTTTCTAATCGTGCTGTTGCAATCTCTCTAACAGTTGACGTGGCGAGGGCGATCTTCACTCCGGATTCTTTCAAAAGTTCAAGAACTTCGACCACCCCTTCTCTTGGCTTCATCGATTGCGACAGTTGGTTGAATATCGTGTAGACATCTTGAACGAAAGTCTTTTCATCGACCGGTAATCTGAATCTATCGATGATATTTCTTGCCCCACCCTTTTCTAAGGTCCTTCCAGTGAGCTGAGCAAAATCTCCGTCTGAGAAGTCAACGCCGTATCTGGAAAGAATCATTCTGAATGTCTCTTTGTATATGCTCTCGGTTTCTATCAAAACACCATCCATGTCGAAGATAACAGCACTTATCACATGATCACCTCTGCGCTATCTTTTCATGCCATCAAGCAATTCTATGAACTCACTGAGGCTCTTAACACGTGGTAAGTCTTTGATATGCCTGTTGTACGACCAGTCCATGACAACTACTCTGATACTATGGCTTGTTAAATCTTCTATATGATGTGGAGCATCATCGAGTGCGATTTCTATTCTCAGTTCTTTGCACAACCTTCCCTTTCTTGGCGCAACTAAAACCACAGGTCGTACACCAACATGTTGTTCAATCCAAGAAGATGTTTGTTCTTCAACACTCTTTCCTTTCGTTGGGAAACGAGAAGTGATAAAATAGAACTCATGCTTACCTTCTAAAATCGCCTTCCTGAGTGATAGAAAATCTTCTTTCGACCCATAAGCCGGCAGAGTTTCATAGAAGTTCACAGTCTGCTTGATCTTTTCCCAAACCAGTTGTTCCATTTCAAGAGTCAAGCCCGGTATGGATTTGTAAAAGTCCCATTCACTGATCTGTAGATCATCTGGCGTTCCAAACTCTTCATGACAGAGCCTTAAGAAGGCCTTGTTGAAATTCGTCAACACATCATCGACATCTATCATCACTCTCAAAGACTTATCGCCTGCCTGAGTTTTTGATCTGCATCGATGTACTGATTGATTTCATCTGAAAGTTTTATCAGAAGATACCACCAGTATATACCAAGCGTCACAATCACAAGCAGAATAAAGACGCCAATACTCCTCTGTTTGATATAGCTCATCATCGGTGAAGAGATCCCAAAGACTGGATACATGATGTTTTTTATCTCTTCCAACTTTTTTGCCACAGTGAACACGCTCTGAAGGTATATTGAGAGAAATATCACTGAGAGGATCCACAAGACAAATGAAAGCATCGGTATGAAGAAGGATATCACGTACACGATTAGGTAAGCCCAGTAAGCCCACACATTCAAACTCAATACTGAAAGATGGCTCTGAAGTGCAACTAAATTCATCTGTTTTTCTGTTTCAACTTTCTGCTTTGCGTAATCCAAAAGTATTTTCGAGTTCTGAATGTTTTCATTCAGTGTGCTACTCCATTGATTGAGTACTATCAGTGTAAAAATAGCTGAGAGTATTCCCAAAAGACCTGAAAAAACCACAATTACCATACCTCCGACTATTCTTCCGTACGGATGACCATAGCCAAATAGGCCCTCAACTGCACCCATGAAAAAACTGCCAGCACCAACAACTGCTATCACACCTGATATGACCGAAAAAACCACCGCAAGGATCGCAAAAGTCGTGTTGACCTTCCTCTCACTGAGCAAGGCAGGAACCATTTCCTTCACCCCCTTAATTGGATTTTACCAATCTCTTGAACAGTTGTGTACCTAATTTTCACTTGCTCACAGGCTCTATCTAAGAGTTCATCGTTTCCAATCATCATACAATCTTCTGGTCTAACTTTGATCGTCGAACATATCTCCAAGTAGTACCTCGGATCTGGCTTACAGAAATGGAAATTTTCCATATGTGTTATCAAATCAAAGTCTTTCTCCTTGAGGTTTATCCATTCAAGTCTTTTAACAACCGCCACCTTTGGGAAAACGGGGTTGGTTGCAAGAACTGTAATCAATCCATTCTGTTTGGCTCTCTTGAGGAGTTCGAAGACTTCCAGATTTGCTTTCACCAATTCCCTGAGTGCGTCAAAAGACTCACTGGAATAGAATTCGTTGAAGATTGTCCTCGCATCTACAGATGAATCGTCCATTCCAAAGCATGAAAGGAATCTTTCGTAGTTGTTCTTCACACCATCGGCAAAAGCTGTTATGTGTTCAACACATTTCAGAACTTTCTCGGCTGAGATGACTGCTGAAAACCTGTTTTGCACGAAAGTTTTGAGCTGAGCAAAGTAACTTTTTGTAAATACTTCTTCATCTACGTATGCAAGGGTCCCATCATAGTCTACCAACAATGCTTTCACAGCAAAACACCTCTTCAAAATGATTTTTCTGCGCGGTTGATTACAGAGTTTTCATCCGCTGGTTACATACAAAAGAACTATCTACGAAAAAGGGGACCGATGTCCCCTTTTCTCTCGACAAAAAGCTGTGTTTCTTACTGAACATCTTGCTTCTTCCACCTGTAAACAGGCTTTTTCGTCGCATTCACATCATCAAGCCTCTTTACAGGTGTTTTATGAGGAGCACTCTTGACAATTTCTGGACTGAACCTTGCCTCTTGAACGATCTTTTCGAGTACATGAGCGAAGTACTCTAAGCTCTCTTTGTTCTCCGTTTCTGTCGGCTCTATCATCATATCTTCATGTACTATCAGTGGAAAATAAACTGTAGGAGCGTGGACTTCATAGTCCAGGAGTCTCTTAGCGATATCGAGTATTTTCACATTCGTCTCTTTGACAAACTGACTGCCATCTACTACGAATTCGTGCATACACCTTCTCGGTGAGGCGATCTTCAGAAATCTAGAGATAAGCGTTCTTAGATAGTTGGCATTGAGTACTGCCATCTCTGAGGCTCGAGTGAGACCATCTTTCCCCATCATGAGAATATATGCATAAGCCTTCACGAGGACTGAAAAGTTACCGTAGAAACTTCTCACTCTACCGATGCTCTTCGGCATATCAAAATCTGGGTAATATCTCTCTGCGTTCTTTCGAATGACGGGAACTGGGAGAAATTCCGCCAGAAAAGATTTAACGCCAACTGGCCCACTCCCAGGTCCTCCCATGCCGTGAGGGGCAGAGAAGGTCTTGTGCAAGTTCAAATGGACTATATCAAAGCCCATGTCTCCTGGCCTGAACTTACCCATTATAGCGTTGAGGTTTGCTCCGTCGTAATAAAGCAACGCTCCTGCATTGTGAACCATCTGCGAAATCTTAACGATGTCCTTTTCAAAAAGACCGAGTGTGTTGGGGTTTGTCAGCATGAGAACTGCAACTTCATCGCTTAAGTGTTTTTCGAGTTCTGCAAGATCGACAAGCCCATCTTGCGTTGACTTCAGTTCAACAACATCAAAACCTGCCATTGCTGCAGAGGCTGGGTTGGTGCCATGAGCGGAGTCTGGAACAAGTGCTAAATGCCTCTTAGTATCTCCTCGTGATAGATGATAAGCCCTTGCGATCAACATCCCAACAAATTCCCCATGAGCACCTGCGGCAGGTTGAAGTGTCATTTCGTCCATCCCGGTTATCTTACACAAAGATTGCTTCAACTCATACATCAACTCGAGTGCACCTTGAGTGAACTCCCATGGCTGATAAGGGTGTATCTCGGCAAAACCATCGAAAGTCGCCACATATTCGTTTATTTTCGGATTGTACTTCATCGTACAAGAACCGAGTGGATAGAATCCTTTGTCAACTGAGTAGTTCCTGCCCGCTAAATACGTATAATGTCTGACCACGTCAGGTTCACTCAGCTCAGGTAGTTCCAAGGGTTTTTTTCTCAAAAGATGCGTGGCAAAATCGAAGTTCTTTTCCTCAATCTGCGAATCAGGCAGTCTGAAACCAATTCTACCAGCAACGGATTTTTCAAAGACCGTCATAGATCACCACGCTCCAAGAGTTCCACCAAATCGTCTATACTTTCTTTCACATTGACTTCTGTCGCACAGGCAAGAGCACAATCTTTGTACTTGTCAAAGTACCAACTCAATGGCAATGGGGCGAGTACACCTTCCTCAAAGATCTTTCTCCATTTTCGATCGTAATCATCACCAACTCTTATGGCAAACTCGTTGAAGAACGGTCCATCAAAGACCAATTCAAATCCTTTCTGTACAAATCTTTCGGCAAGATAATGTGCATTAGAATAACTTCTCTGCGCGACCTGCCTCATTCCATTTGGTCCGAGGACGCTCATGAATATCGCGTTTGTAAGAGCCATCAGTGCATGGTTAGTGCATATATTGGATGTTGCCTTTTCTCTCCTGATGTGTTGCTCTCTGGTCTGCAGTATCATGACATATCCTCTCTTACCTTCGAGATCTCTTGTCTCACCCACTAATCTGCCTGGCATTTTGCGCACGTGCTTTTCGAGTGTTGCAAAAAATCCAACTGTAGGACCACCGTAGTTCATCGCAATTCCAAGTGGTTGTCCATCCCCTACTACGATATCGGCGCCAAAGGTGGCTGGTGGTTCCAAGACCGAGAGTGCAAATGGCTCAGCAACGACTATGAAGACGAGATCTCTTATCACTTCCTTTATCGCCTTCAAATCTTCAACTATTCCAAAGAAATTTGGATACTGCACCACAACAGCACAACTGTCTTCATCGATTGACTGACTCAAAGCGGAAAGATCGGTCATACCAGAGTGCGTCAGCGGTATTGCTTTGAAGACAAATCTCTGTGCAGACGCATAAGTCTTACTCGTCTGAACATACTCTGGATGAACCGCCTCGCTTATCAAAAAGGTGCGTTTACCATTTATTCTGTGAGCCATTAATATTGCTTCCGCAAGTGCTGAAGCACCATCGTACATCGAAGAGTTTGCAACATCCATACCCGTTAGTTCACATATCATAGTTTGATACTCGAACAACGCTTGTAATGTTCCTTGAGAGACCTCAGCTTGGTATGGGGTGTAAGCGGTGACAAATTCAGGACGAGAAGCAAGAGCTTTCACAACCTGGGGTACATAGTGTGCATAGATGCCAGCCCCCATGAATATGTTTTTCTTTTCTATGATTTTGTTTTTTCCAGCAAGAGTCTTCAAAAAAGTGAGTGCGGTGAATTCATCAAAACCCTTTGGTAACTCTAATTCTTTAACCGTAATGGGAATATCCTCGTAAAGATCATCAATCGATTTGACACCAATGGTTTGCAGCATCTGTTTTATTTCTTCATCAGTGTGAGGAATGAACGGATACATCATCCTTCCTCCTCGCAGAGTTTCTTGTACTCCTCCTCGTTTAACAATTCATTGAGTTCAGATTCGCTTGTCATTTCAACCTTGACAAGCCATCCTTCTCCTTCTGGATCTTTGTTCACGAGCTCTGGCTGGCTGTTCAGTTTTTCATTGACTGCAACAACCCTGCCACTCACCGGTGCATAAACATCACTTGCTGCCTTCACTGACTCGATACTCATCATAGCTTCGCCTTTTTTGACAGTCTTGCCAACTTGAGGTAAATCAACATAGACCACATCTCCAAGCTTGTCTTGGGCATGATTTGTAATGCCAACAGTTGCAATCTTTCCATCTGCCACAACCCATTCGTGAGTTTTTGCATATTTTTTCATCTTCGCCACCTCCTATAAACTCTTCACTGAACCCTTGTAGAAGGGTAATTTCACGACCTTTGCCTTGATCTTCGTTCCTCTCACTTCGACTTCAAGTTCATCCCCAATCTTCACTTGGCTATCAACCATCGCAAGTGCGATCGATTTGTCCAAGGTTGGTGAAAATGTTCCACTGGTGACTACACCAATCTTTTTGCCTTCTTTGAAAACTTCCATACCGTGTCGTGGTATTCTTCTGTCTAAAACTTCTAAGCCCCTTATTCTCTTCTGAACGCCATTTTCTTTTTGTTTCAAGAGCTTCTCCTTGCCGATGAAATCTTTTTCAAATTTCACAACCCAAGACAAGCCCGCCTCTAAGGGCGTGGTGTCCTCGTCGATGTCATTACCATACAGCATATAAGAAGCCTCTAACCTGCAAATGTCTCTCGCTCCAAGGCCTGCCGGTTTGATGCCAAAAGCCTCCCCGCGCCACAGAAGTTCATCCCAGACTAAGGGAGTGTCATTCCATTTGCAGTAAATTTCGAAACCGTCTTCTCCTGTATAACCAGTACGAGAAATCATGCAGCTCTTGCCAAAGATCATATAACTGCTGAAAGTGTAGTAAGGTAAAGTCGTTACATCAGGGACGAATTTCCTCAAAAACTCTCCACTTGTCGGTCCCTGTATTGCGATAAGTCCATACTGTGACGAGCAATCTGAAACATTCACATCATACGTCGAAACCCTGCTGAGGATCCATCGAAAATCTTTCTCTGTGTTGGATGCGTTGACAACTAACATCGCTCGATTTTCACCCAGCTTGTAAACCAAAAGATCGTCTATAATACCACCGTTTTCGTTGCACATGGTCGTATACATGACTTGACCAACCTTCAGAGGTGCAAAAGAATTTGTCAGTAAGAAATCGACAAAACCGATCGTGTCCTTTCCTTCGATGAAGATCTCTCCCATGTGCGAGACATCGAAAACTGCGACGTTTTTTCTAACAGCCAAGACTTCTTCAGTGATACCTTCATACTGCAATGGCATCTCCCAACCCGCGAACTCCACCATTTTTGCCTTCAGAGAAAGATGACTTTCATACAGAGGGGTTCTCTTCACTTTCAAGCGCCTCCTTGATGATCTGACGAGCTTTTTCTAAATCATCTTTCATCACCAGTATCTTAACCATTCCACCTTGCCCAAAGATAACTGGATCAAAGCTTCCTGGTTTTATCAAAACTTCTATTGCATTCCCTTCAAGCAAAGACTTGACGATGTTGGCCGTCGCCAGATCTACCTCTTCTATCAAGACTTCCCACAATGTGACTTCCTCCCGTTGTATAATCAGTTCAGTACTAATTCTACACCAGGAGGTGTAAAAAATGAAAACCATAGGCGTGCTGACCAGTGGCGGGGATTCACCTGGCATGAACGCAACTATCAGGGCTGTCGTTAGGTTTGGTGTCAAGAGCGGATTGAAAGTAATCGGCATAGAACGAGGATACTGTGGTCTAATAGACGGTGCCTTTAAAGAAATGCACTTTGCTGATGTTGCAGGAATCATGGAAAGGGGAGGAACTGTACTGAGAACAAGCAGATGTGGCGAGTTTTATACACCTGAAGGTAGGGCAAAGGCAGTCCAGCAAATGAACCGAGCCGGCATAGAGGGACTTGTGGTCATAGGAGGGGAAGGAAGCCTAACAGGCGCGAAATTGCTCTACGAAGAACACAGTATTCCCGTTGTCGGAATACCGGGTACCATCGATAACGATATCTCACACACCGACATGTGCGTTGGAGTAGACACTTGTTTGAACACCGTTGTTGAAGCCATTCAGAAACTCAAAGATACCGCAACATCTCACGAGCGTGCCTTCATTGTTGAAGTCATGGGCAGATCGTCAGGTTACATAGCAGTCGCTTCTGCCCTCGCAACAGGTTCAGAGGCTGTAATCATACCCGAAGTTCCAGTTGACTGGAATGAACTCGCGACAAGATTGTTCGAAGAGAGAAAGAGAGGGAAAATCAACTGCATTATAGTTGTTGCTGAAGGTGCGGGAGGAGCACTTCAAGTTGCAAAAAATCTGCAAGACAGGATCGGTTATGAAACGAGAGTGTCTATACTCGGTCACATTCAAAGAGGGGGAAGCCCAACTGTCTTCGATAGAGTCCTCGCGAGCCGAATGGGTGCGGAGGCTGTGAAAGCCTTAATGGAAGGCGAAAAATGTGTCATGACTGCATTGCAACTTGGCAAGATCGTGCGTGTACCGATCACCGAAGTGCTAAAAGAGAAAAAAGCCTTGGACATGTCTTTGTACAAACTCGTGCATTTACTGTCTTGAGGTGTGCGGATGAGAAAGTCAAAGATAATATGCACGATCGGTCCAAAGACAGAAGATATCGAGATAATTAAAAAACTGATATACTCAGGCGTCAACGCCTTCAGACTTAGCGCTGTTCACTATAAGATCGAGAAACTGAGAGAAATCATTCAAAAACTCACAGAGCTCAGAGAAGATATGGGTCTGCCCGTTGCAATCATCGTCGACCTACCAGGACCAAAACTGCGTACAGGAGAGCAGAAAGAAGAGTTCATAGAGTTAAGTGAAGGCGAGAAAGTATTCCTAACGACAGAAGAAACTCTTTCTTCGAAGGGGTTAATAAGTGTCGATTATCCACGACTTGCACAGGAGATCGAAATAGATGATCCAGTTCTGATAGATGACGGGAAGGTAAGGTTGAGGGTTACAAAGGTCTTTGCCAAGAGAATCGAGTGTGTCGTAGAAGTGGGTGGAAAGATCAAGAAAAACAGTGGTGTCAATCTACCGGAATCTGAGTTGTCAATTCCAGCCTTGACTGATGAAGACAAGAAGATAATATCTAATTGTGCGAAAACAGGAGTCAACTTCTTTTGCCTATCTTTCGTGAAATCAGCGAAGGACGTGAAAGAAGCACGGAGATTCATTGAATCAATCGAAGCAGGAGTTTGTGTGCTTACAAAGATAGAAACTAAAAAGGCTTTAGAGAACATTGAAGAGATCTGTCAAAACAGCGATGGGATTATAATTGCGAGGGGAGACCTTGCCGTCGAAATCCCCATCGAGCAGTTGCCCGTCGCTCAAAAAAAGACCCTAAGAGTAGCCTCAAAGTACGGAGTTCCAACTGTCGTAGCAACACAGATCCTCAGTTCAATGACTGAAGATCAACTACCCACACGCCCAGAAGTCATCGATGTGGCAAACATCGTGTTCGATGGTGCAGATGCACTCTTGTTTACGTCAGAGACTGCTGTTGGGAAATACCCATTACAAGTTGTCGAAATGGCGAACAAAATCATAGAAGACGCTGAAGAATTTCTGAAAGAACACGAACTCATCTTCTGGCAAAGACACTCTGAGAAAACTGAAGATCCTTCAGAAGCAATAGCGAGATCTTGCTACTTTGTCGCCAAAGAAACCGGTGCGAAAGCAATCATAACTTCCACAGCCTCCGGCAGTACGGCGAGGAGAGTGTCACACTTCAGACCATTCTGTCCAATTATAGCCACAACACCCAATCAGAACACCTATAATCAACTATCGATCGTCTGGGGAGTCATTCCCATACTCGTTCCTGAAGTCCACTCGACCGATATAATGATTCATGTTGCCGTAGAGAGGGTTAAATCTCTTGGATATGTCGAGAGCTCGGACACCGTCGTGGTAACCTCTGGCGCACCATGTGGTATAGTTGGGACTACAAATATGTTGAAGATTCACGTAGTAGAGTAGGTGAACCAAAGATGTGGGAGTTTTCAGAAGAGGTTTTCTCGTTACTTCTTGATCTATCTGGATTTCCGATGCTGGTACTCGATGAAGAGTTGAAGATACAGTTGACCAACAAAGAGGCGTGTGTGCTGCTCGGATTTTCAGAAGAAGAACTCAGAGAAAAGAAAAGACCCTTTGCAGATTTTCTCCGCTTTAAAGATCTTCACGAGTTAGAGGATTTTCAACAAAACAAATCAGTCAAAGAATTTCACTTGACTTTGGTGAACTCAGAAGGACAGCACAAGGAAACTGTGGTGAGGATAAAGACAACTCCTGATGGGAAAGGATTTCTGGTTTCCTTGATAGATGTGACTGAATTCAAAAAAATCGCAGAGAAGCTCACAAGAAGGACTAAGTGCCAAGATGCTCTGATGAAGATAGTTGCGCAGGTTCTCAAAGGTGATATCGAGAACCTATACCAGTTCTTGTTAGAGAAGGCTGTAGAAACAGTCCCAGGAGCACAGGCAGGCAGTGTTTTGGTAAGAGAAAAAGGTCTCTTTGTATACAAAGCTGCTGTTGGCTATGATCTTTCTGAGTTGTCAAAGATACATTTCAAAGAAAGAGAGTTAGCTCAGCGTCTTGTGAAAGATGTCATGATAGTCACAGATTTTTCCGCGAATGAGCAACTGGATGAAACAAGAAGAAAGATACTCGAAGATGCAGGTAAGTTCAGGCAGATCAAAGTCATGCTGACCATACCCATTGTCGTTCAAGAACAAACAGTTGGATTTTTCAACCTCGACAACTTTGAAAATGTAAAGATCTTTGATGATGAGTCGATCGAAATGGGGAAGATCTTTGCCGCGCAACTGGGAGTGATCTTCGAAAGGCTGAGACTCGAAGAACAGATCAAAAACCAAATGCAGCAAATGCGTTTTCTTTCATACCACGACCCACTCACGACTCTTGCAAACAGAAGGTATCTTCAAGAAGAAGCCGAAAGAATCTTTGCCTCTTCGGACAGACGAAAGGAAACTGTCAGCGTCCTCTATCTGGATCTTTCGAACTTCAAGCAGATAAACGATAATTTCAGTCACGAAATCGGAGACAAAGTTTTGATTGAGATAGCCAAGAGACTTAAGAAATCTACCAGGAAAAGTGATTTCGTTTCAAGAATAGGAGGAGACGAGTTCATCTTCTTGCTCACCAATACTTCTACAGAAGGCGCCACAAAATTCGCAAAGAGAATCATTCAACAGATTGAAGTTCCCATAATCATCGATGCAACAACTTTCACAGTCTCTGGCAACATTGGGATTGCTGAATATCCCAAAGATGGCGATCACTTTGAAAAAGTCTTGCGCAATGCAGATATAGCGATGTACCGTGCTAAGAGTCAGAAGAAACCCTACTGCATCTTTGAAAGTTGATCAACGATTTGGCATGCCAAATTCACGTTGTTCTTCAAAAGTTCGATGTTACTCTCGACTGTTTTTCCATCAGAGTAATGTGCCAATCTTGAGAGTAAAAACGGTGTGACATCCTTGCCCTTCACATCGGACCACTCAAGATCTTTCTCAGCCAACTGATGCCATCTTTTGAACTCAATCTCGTCGATCTCGTATTGTTCGGGTATGGGATTAAAAACAAGCACTGAACCTGGTAAATCAAAGCATTCTTTGCTCAGAAAAATCGAAACGATTTCCTCGACACTCTCAACCTTCGTGATGGGAATGCTCGTAGAACGACAGTAAAAGGCAGGCAGTCTGTCGGTCCTGTAGCCAACTGCTGTGATCTGAAAAGTTTCGAGCATCTCTACAGTTGATCGCAGGTCCAAGATAGACTTTGGCCCTGCACAGACAACGACCATTCTTGTTCGTGAAAGTTCGATCAAATCCTGCGAAACATCCCAATATTCCGTAGAATGAACGCCTCCGATACCACCAGTTGCAAAAACCTTTATACCACTTAGATGAGCCAAGTGCATCGTTGCGCTCACCGTTGTGGCAGCCCACTTTTTCAAGGCAATTGCTACTGCGATTTCTGAAACTCCAACCTTCATAACGTCTTCTCTTGTTCCAATCTTTTGTATCTCTTCATCGCTCAAGCCTATTCTTACCTCACCAGCCACAATCCCAATAGTTTTTGGCGTGCAGTTATGCCGCCTGACAACAGCTTCAAGTTCCAGCGCAGTTTCAACGTTCTTTGGTTTTGGTAATCCGTGCGCAATGACCGTTGACTCAAGGGCAACCGTTCTGTTAAACACCACATCACCATCTCTCAAAATGAATTCGCTCCTGTTTGAATCTGTCTACAGGTTCAGGGTTTTCAGCGGGATATCCAATGCAAACCAGTGAAAAAGCCACAATATTCTTTGGAAGGTTCAGTATTCTTCCAAATGCCGTCACTCTTGCTTCATCGGGATAGACACCACACCATACAGCTCCCAGACCAAGCTCGGTTGCTCTCAACAACATGTTCTGAGTTGCCGCCGAACAGTCCTGTACCCAAAATTCTCCAAATTTGGCGAGTGTCAAATCTGCACAGATTATCACAGCAACGGGAGCTTTCAGGATCATCTTCGCGTAAGGGTGTGATTGAACGATCTTTTCTTTAGTTTCTCTGTCCTTTATAACGACAAAGTGCCACGGTTGTTCATCGCCAGCAGATGGCGCATACATTGCAGCTCTGATAACCTCCAAGATGAGTTCTTCTTCGATATCTTTGTCTTGGTACTTCCTTATACTTCTCCTCTGATAGATCGCACTCACATAGATCACTTCCCCTTGGAATTATAAACCTTTCTGATCGTGCCCAAAATGATGGCACCAACGAGCAGGATCATGCCGTAGAACTGCACACGAGACATTTTTTCAGAAAGTATGATGAAAGAAAAAACTGCAGCAAAGATAGGTTCACCAACGTATATGAGAGCCGCCGTGTTCGAACCAACATACTTTTGAAATTTGAGTTGTACCCACACCGCAAAGATCGTTGCAAACAACGCTGTGAAGATCATCACAAAGATGAATCCAAAGTTTATCTTGAAATCCCCGTAGACTGGTGCCAGTGCACCATTGATGAGAGAGGTTACAAGAAATTGTGGTGCCAGCAAGGAGATCTCGTTTTCATTGTTCTCTGTGAAATGAGTTACCATGACAACATGAATTGCAAAGGCAACAGCACATATTACAGTGAGTAAGTCTCCAACATTGAAAGGATCATGCGTAGGATCGTTGAGCATGTAAAGTCCTACAACGGAGATTAAAAAAGATATTATCTGAAAAAATGTTGGTTTCTTTCTCTCTATCAAGTACGAAAAGAAAGGTACAAACGGTATGTAAAGCGAAGTTATGAAACCACTCTTAGTCGAAGTGGTGATCTTCAAACCACTCGTCTGAGTAGCATAGGCAACACCGAGAAAAAGACCCAGTATTACGGCTTTTTTCCACGAGATTTTGCTTCTGAAGAAGATCAAAGTCAGCACAAAGGCTGTGAGAAATCTCAAAGAGTTGTAGTAGAAAGGATTAGCTTCTATTAGGATTAACTTTTGTATCGGAAAGGTCAATCCCCACACTGCTGTAACGATCAACAAGAGAACTGTAGCTTTCGTCTTCATCATAGGCTACTCTGTCTTTTCACAAGATTTGTCCCAAGGACAATTCTCTTTGGTATTTCTTCACCATTGATTACTTTCATGAGAAGATCGGCACAGATGCTTCCAACTTCTCGATTCATGTACTCAACACTTGACAGTGGCGGATCCAAAAAGTCACAGAAGGAAAGATTTCCATAACCAAAAACAGACAGTTGATCTGGTACTTTGATGCCTTCATCTTTCAATGCTTTCAAAACGCCAACTGCTATGTGATCATTGCTACAAAGAATGACGTTGGGCAAGGTTGAAAGATTCTTGGTTGCATCATACGATTCTTGTGGTCTTTTCAGTACTCTCACCTCATAGTCTTCTATCTTGTGGTTGAACATAGCTTTCATGAACGATGTGTAGAGCATGTAAGATTTGTAGTTAGAAAGATCTTCGCATAAGAACGCGAATGAACGAGCATTGTACTTGAGCATTCTTTCAACGATGTTGCTCATCGCAGAAGAATGGTTGAAGATCACAGAGGAGCTTACCGAATCATATCCAACAAGCAATGAAGCTTTCACCTGGTCTTTGAATCGTTCTGAGATCACCACAACAGGATCGGCAGAACTGTCAAGATTCGCTTTCAAGTTCACCAGAATACCCTTCTGACACAACTGTTCAACGATTCCCTGTAAAACACTGAGGTAATTTTCCTCCCAACCATTGAGTACTGCGCCGACCTGAGCGTGACTTTTTCTGAAAAGCCGAGCAAAACTGCTCGGTTGAAACCCTGTATCTTTGATCACCTGCATGACTCGTTCTCGAAGCAGTGGATCAACGTTACTTTTGCCATTTAACACACGTGAGACAGTTGAAATCGACACTTCTGCCATCTGAGCGATGTCTTTAATCGTGAGTTTCTTCAAAGACAACCCCCCACGGCTCTGTCTCAGTCTCTTCTACCAAAAGCACCGGCGATCAGGAGCATTCGCAGCAACTGCAAGACTGCCATAGCTGTTGCCGCAACATAGGTCAAGGCAGCTGCGTTCAAAACCTTTCTCACACCCTTGAGTTCTTCTTCAGACATCATGATATTCTCTCTGAGCAGTTTCAGTGCCTTTTTGCTGGCGTCGTACTCCACAGGCAGCGTAATCAAACTGAACAGTACGGCGAGCGCAAAGAGTATGATTCCAAACTGCCACAATGCAGGCAGTGCAAAGATAAGACCGATTATGAAGAAAATCCAAGCAAGAGAAGAACCCAAGTTTGCAACCGGTGCGAGAACATTCCTGAAAGCAAGAGCAGGGTTCTTTTCGGCATGCTGAATTGCGTGACCTATTTCATGTGCTACAACACCAAGGGCTGCCACAGAAGGACTGGCATAGGTAGAAGAAGAGAGTCTCACAACCTTTGTTCGAGGATCGTAATGATCGGTCAGATGACCAGGCATTGGTTCAACACGAACATCGTAGATACCGGCACCGTCGAGTAACCTCATGGCAAGTTGGCTGCCTGTGAAACCGGTGAGAGATCTTATCTTCGAGTACTCAGAGAAAGCTGTACTGACTTTGATCTGCGCCCATATCGCCAGCAAGAGAGCAGGCACAAGAATTATAAAAGTTGGGTCATAAAAAAACATTTTCTCACCTCCTCAACCTAAGACAATTTGTTCTTCCCAAGTGTTCAAACTTTCCCGAAACTGTCATATTAAATGAACAAAAAGTCCACTTTTGAGTTTTGGTTCAAACCAAGTTGATTTTGGTGGCATTATCTTTCCGTCGTCCGAGACACGCATGAGTTCTTCTATTGACGTTGGATACAATGAAAAAGCCACCGCCCATCCTTTCTTGTCTACAGCTTTCTCGAGTGCTTCCAACCCATGTATACCGCCAATAAAATCTATTCTCTTGTCAGTCCGTGGATCTGCTATTCCAAGAATCGGTTTCAAAAGATTGTCTTGCAAGATCGACACATCTAAAGCCTTAACAGGATCAGTTTCGTCGATGAGATTCTCTTTCACCTTCAAAGTGTACCATCTTCCGGAAAGGTACATGCCAAATAGGTGTCGCGCCTGTGGTTTGTACTTGTGTTCTGATGGTTCTATTTCGAAGGATCGACTGATCATCTTCAAAAACTCTTGCTCACCCAGCCCGTTCAAATCTCTGACAACCCTGTTGTAATCATAAATTCGTAGATCTTTGTGAGGAAATAGAACGGCGAGGAGGAAATTGTACTCCTCTTCTCCTGTGAAAGGGACACTCTCTTGTCTGAGGAGTTGCGCAACTCTGACTGCTGCTGCAGCACGATGGTGTCCATCGGCAATGTAAAAACTGTTGACCCTCTTGAACAAGTTCTTCAACTTCTCAATTTTCTCTGCGTCCTGAACCAAGTACACGATCTGTTCTACTCCATCTTCATCGAGAAAATCATACTCTGGTTCGCCATGTGCAAGACTCTTCACAAAGCCGTCTATCTCTTCAGAGGAACGATACATGAGAAAGACTGGACCAGTTTGAGCTCTCAAGTGATATATGTGCCTTACTCTCTCTTCTTCTTTGTCTTTTCTGGTCAGTTCGTGTTTCTTTATCAAATCGTTGAGATATTCATCAACAGAAAAAGTCGCAACTAAACCGATCTGAGTATGGTCTTTTGCAACTTGCTTGTACACATAGAAAGATTCGCGATCTTGAAAAAATACCTTTGAATCAATGAACCACTGCAGGTTCTTCTTTGCAGCTCTTAATGCTTCATCACTACTTGATTCCATTTGCTCTTGAAAATTGACCTCTGGCTTTGTCACTTTGTAAAAGGAATAAGGATTCTGTTGTACTATCTTTTTTGCTTCCTCAGAACTTATGACATCATATGGCTTAACAGCTACCTTTGAAGCAAACTCTTTTTTCGGCCTGAGTGCCTTGAATGGTCTAACGATCAAGATTCTCGACCTCCCTTAGATACTTTTCTTGCTTGGTAAACATCTCTGTTGACTTGTTGTCCGTCAACTCATGATCATAACCACACAGGTGAAGACAGGCGTGTATCAAAACTCTTCTAAATTCAGTTGAATAGGATTGTCTGAACCTTGATGCATTTTTTTCAATCTGCTTTGGGCACATGAATATCTCACCAAAAAGATCTTGATCGCCATAGACAAATGTGAGAACATCAGTTGGAAGGTCGATCTTTCTGTAGATCCTGTTCAAGTTTCTGATACGTCTTTCCCCAACAAAAACAATGTTGACAGGCACTTCACCTATTTCCTGTTTTAGGACCATTTTGACTGTCTTCTTGACCAGACTTTTGTTGATCTGAGTTCTTGATCTGTTCACTATCGAAATTTTGGGCAAGGCTGATCACCTTCTTTATCTCTTCCTTTGGATACTCGATGCGCATCTTAAACATGTTCAGCAAGACCTTTGTGAACTCTTCTGCAATTGCTTCAAGATCTTTCAACGTCAAACCCGATTCGTCCAACTCTCTTTCGTTGTATATTCCAGAGACGATTTCTTCAACCATTGATTGCACACGTCCTGCCGTTGGGTTCTTTAAACTCCTTGCCGCTGCTTCAACTGCATCCGCAAGCATTATTATACCTGCTTCTTTGAACTGAGGTTTTGGTCCAACATATCTGAATTCATCTTCACTCAAATTCTCTCCGAGTTCTTTCGATTTGTGATAGAAATATCTCTGTACCCTTGTACCATGGTGTTGGGGTATCACGTCTTGTATGAGCAAAGGTAATCTGTTCTTTCTCGCTATCTCCAAGCCTGATTTGACATGATCTTGGATAATCAGATGGCTCAGCTTAGGACTCAATTCGTCGTGTGGGTTTTTCTCAAAGATGTTCTCGGTGTAAAAATATGGTCTTCTCGACTTACCTATGTCATGAAAATAGGCAGCCATTCTTGCAAGTACAGCGTTGGCTCCTATCCTCTGCGCAGCTGCCTCAGCAAGATTGGCGACCATCGAAGAATGGTAGTACGTTCCAGGCGCCTTAAGAGAAAGAGTCTTCAGCAATGGGTTGTTCAGATTGCCAAGTTCTATCAAGTCGATGTTTGAATATATCATGCTCGCATATTCTATGAACGGCAGAAGACCGATGCAGACAACAGACGAAATCAAAGGCAGAAAGAACGCGGTAACAATCTGCAATAAATCTGGTCTTACACCTTGTATCTTAGCGTGCAACAGATAGAAGAATATCGAGACCAGAGCTGTAAAAAAGGCAGACCTCGCAACCTGCATTCGTTTTTCAATTTGAGAACTGAGAACGGCGTTAATAACGCAGATGGTCAGCATCAGAACAAATCCCAGTCCGTTGAAAGTCAAGGCAGTTGAAAACACCACCGCTAAGAAGACCGATGTCATTAAAGCAACCTCTTTGTTGTAAAAGAGGGCAATCAAGGTAACTGGAATGAACAACGGCGACGAGTAGAAGCCAAATTGCTTCACCAACAACCGCGAAAGAAAACTTCCAACTATCACGATGAAGTAGAGCAATATCGTGTAAGATTTGTGCAAGTTGAACGGTTTTTCCCTTGTCTTAGGTTTAACGAGAACGAACCATAAAACCAGCGCTGCGATATAACTGTTTGCGAAGACGAAGAAGGTTGGTAAAGCTGGATACAAGAGCACAAGAAAACACAGAAGAACGACTATAACATCAAACCAGCTGTGCATAAAGAAGTCAACTATTCTTTTCATTTTTGTTCCTCTCATGGTTTTCATATGCCTTTATGATCTGTTTTACAACAGGGTGTCTCACGACATCAGATTCAGAAAGATAGACAAAAGATATCCCTTCAATTCCTTTCAGTATACTTTCGCATTCTATCAATCCTGAACTCCCTCTGTCAATATCTACCTGAGTCACATCTCCTGTGATCACCGCTTTTGAATTGAAGCCAATTCTCGTTAGAAACATTTTCATCTGCTGATGAGTGGCATTCTGTGCTTCATCCAGTATTACGAAACAATTGTTCAATGTTCGACCGCGCATGAATGCCAATGGTGCAATCTCTATTACACCTTTCTGCCGATAGGTGTAAAATTTCTCAGCCGGCATCATATCCATTATCGCATCGTAAATTGGCCTGAGATACGGGTCTACCTTTTCCACCAAATCGCCCGGTAAAAATCCAAGTCTTTCGCCAGCCTCAACAGCAGGCCTCGTGAGTATGATCCTCTGTACTGCTCCTGATTTCAGATAATCCAGCGCCATCGCCACAGCAAGGTATGTTTTCCCTGTACCAGCAGGACCTATGGCGAAAACAACGTCGAATTTTCTCATCGCTTCCAGATATTCTGCCTGACCTTTTGTCTTGGGACGAATCTTACCCGATAGGATACTCTCTTGAGTGGTCTGGGGTGAGAGCCTGTCCCACGAAGAATAAAGATCGACTAATGATTCAAATTCATTCCAGTCCATCACATAACCTTTCTTGGCGGCTGTAACCACTTGTGAAATAATACCCTCAACAATTTCAACAACAGAATCGTCGTTACCGACTACAACGATTCTCTTATCTGAGACGTCTATGTTAACGGAAAATCTTTTCCTCAAAAAACGGAGTCTATTGTCGTACTGACCCAAGACAGCGACCATATCTATGTTCTCGGGAACCTCAATGGTTTTCGACGCCAGCTCTACATCACCTCCACAATTATATTACATCAGCCTTGTTGATCGAGCAAAGAGAACAGAGACTTGAGATATTTGCTCCTTGAAGGATGTCTCAACTTTCTAAGGGCTTTGACCTCGATCTGCCTTATCCTCTCTCTGGTAACGTTGAAATACTGACCAACTTCCTCAAGCGTCTTCGCCTTTCCATCGAGTAATCCATACCGCATCTTCAGCACCATGGCTTCGCGCGGATTCAAGGTTTTGAGAACCTTTTCAAGTTCTTCGCGCATCAACATTCTCATTGCTTCTTTCTTTGGCGACGCGATATTTTCATCTGCCACAAAATCGCCAACAGTCGAATCTTCGTCTTCACCAACTGGTGATTCAAGAGAAACTGTTTCCTTTGAAGCCTGAAGTATCTCCTCTATCTTGTCAACTGGCCTGTCCATCAATTTGGCAAGTTCATCCATAGAAGGTTGCTCACCGTATTTTTGATAATACTCTCTCGTTAGACGGTTCAGTTTGTTTATGGTCTCGACCATGTGCACTGGTATTCTAATAGTTCTTGCTTGATCTGCAATCGCTCGAGTTATAGCTTGTCTGATCCACCAGGTTGCGTAGGTACTGAATTTGTAACCTTTTCTCCAGTCAAACTTCTCAACTGCTTTCAACAAACCTATATTACCTTCCTGGATCAAATCTAAGAATGGCAAACCACGACCTATGTACCTCTTTGCTATGCTCACCACAAGTCTGAGATTCGACTCAACGAGCTTTCGTTTTGCACGTTCATTTCCAGCCTGTGCACGTCTTGCGAGTTCTCGTTCCTGTGAAGGGGTCAGCAGAGGTATCTTACCTATTTCACGCAGATACATTTTTATGGGGTCTTTCAGTGCAACGTTGTCGTAAACCTCTCGTCCTTCTTCTAAGAGGCTTGGAATTTCCGATTCTGTAGCGATTTCTTCTAAATCTTCTAAAGCCTCTGCTTCCGGCTCGGTGTCTTGAATATTGATCTTGTTCTTCTCAAGCTCTTCGTATATACGCTCAATCAAAGTGGTGTCGAACCCTTCGTAATCCGCAGGGAAAGCCCTGTCTATGTCATCGTAGGTTACGAATCCTTTCTTCTTCCCAGTCTTTATTAAACTCTTTATTCTCTCCTCGATCTCCTTACCCGTCATAGCCTTTTTCTCTTCTAATTTCTCCTCTTCTTCTTTGATGACTTCTTCATTTTCCACCTCGGTCACCTCCGATTCTTCCAATCGAAGCGATCAACCTCAACCTCTCTTTCAAGAGTTGTGCCCTTTCTTCATCACTCTTGCAATTGGCAAGTTTACCGTCTATCTGTGACAAACGCTTTTCAATTGCTTTTCTTGCAAAACGCTTTCTTATGTCTTCTAACATCTTCAACGGATCACCGGGTGGTATCTTTGACATCAGGTCGAAAACGTACTTTCTGATGTCCACATCTTGTTCAGCAATGTTGGAATTGTTTTCGAGTAGATCTATTATCCTTCTTGTTTTTTCACTCATCACTGTGCGATCTATTCTTTCCAACTCTTTTCTCAGATCTTGCTGGGTTATGTACAGATAGATGAGATAATCTTCATCGCTTGGAAGATTTACCTTCCCAGCGTCTGGTTTTTCAAAAGTACTCCTTCTGAAATAATCGGACAACTGAGCAACCGAAAGCTTTACTCTCTCAGAGATAACTTTGAGCAAATTGTCATATCTCTCAATTCTCTGAGTATTCAGCAAAGAATCCACCCAGATCTTCATCTGAGCCAAGAATCTTTCCGAACCAGATGTTGAAGATAGATCGAAGATCTTAGAGTAGAAATCCACCAAATAGTTTTCAAATGAAACTGCATTTTTCAACGCTTTCTTCAAAGCCTCTGAACCTTCTGTTCTGTACAACTCATCTGGGTCTTTTTCAGAAAAAGATGCAACGGCTACATCAAAAGATGAATCTACAAGTGTCTTCAAAGACTTCAAAGTCGCTCTTTGTCCTGCCTCATCACTATCAAAACAGAGAATTATGTTCTTACTCAAAGATCCCAGTTTTATCAAGTGATCTTTAGAAAGATTAGTTCCCAAGACTGCCACAGCATTTGTTATGCCAGCTCTGTGAAAGGCTATTGCATCGAAGTATCCCTCTGTTATTACAGCAAAATCAACACCTTTTATAGCCTTCTTTGCTCTTTCAAGCAAGAAAAGCACAGAACGTTTCGTAAAATACTTTGTCTCTGGTGAATTGAGATACTTGGGTTCTCTGTTTACGATTGATCTCCCACCGAAGGCTATGATCCTCGAGAGTTCATCTCTTATTGGTATTATCAAACGATCTTCGAAAAGATCGATATACCCTTCTTTTGTCTTTTTCAGCAAACCGTATTCCAAGAGCTTTGGTACTGGCACAGAAATCTTTGAAGCGATCTGCAACACCAAAGTTGAATTCGTCGGGCAGTAACCAAAATCATATTGTTCAATCTCTTCTTGATTGAATCCTCGAGTGTAAAGATACTCTAAGGCATTTGGGCTTTGCCTCAACTGCTTTTTATACTCTTCGTGAATTCTTGAAAGAAGAGATACGTATCTCTCTTTTTCAGAATGTCTCTCATCTGTGTCTACCTTTATGTTCACCATCTCACCAAGTTTTTGCAAAGCCTCTTGGAAAGATATATGCTCGATCTCCTGAACGAACTTTATCACGTCTCCAGATGCGCCACAACCAAAACAGTGGTAAAGCTTCAATGTAGGGTTAACATGAAAAGAAGGCGTCTTTTCGCTGTGAAAGGGACATAATCCTCTGTAACTGGAACCGACCTTCTGCAACGAAACATATTGTGAGACAACTTGAACTATGTCTACCTCACGCTTAATCCTTTCGATGATTTCTTTACTCGCCATCTTGAAGGTTCAAAAGGTTAAGGAAATCTTCAGAAAACCTTCCTCCCATCGGATGAAAAAGCAGCCAACTTGCGAGGTCTAATACCAAATATATTTGACTTCCAGATAGAAAAATGGTTCAACAAAACGAGGATGTCAGCCGTGACATCCTCGTCAATCGTTCAGCGCTTGGAATATTGAGGTGCTCTTCGAGCCTTCTTGAGGCCGTATTTCTTACGCTCAACCATTCTCGGATCTCTTGTGAGCATTTCTTGGGATTTCAAAACTGGCCTAAGGCTTGGATCAAACTTAATGAGTGCACGAGCCAATGCGAGTCTCACAGCACCAGCCTGACCGGAAAGACCTCCACCTTCCAGCCTTATCAAAATGTCGAACTTACCATCCATTTTTGTTACAACCAGCGGTTCAAAAGCTTGTCTTGCCCTCACTTGATCCTTGAAATACTCGTCAGCAGAACTGTAAGATTTATCATTTATCGTCAATCGACCCTGTCCTGGGTAAAGATAGATCCGAGCTACAGAAGTCTTCCGTCTACCCAAACCATTGTAAACAACTGTCTCAGGCATTATTCACCCTCCTATTAGAGCCCCAGAGGCTGCGGATTTTGAGCCTGATGGGGATGCTCGCTTTTAGCATAAACTTTAAGTCTCCTCAAGTACTTATCACCAAGGGCAGCCTTGGGAAGCATCCTCTTGACTGCCAAGTAGATCAACCTCTCAGGATACTTTTCAAGAATCTGTTTTGCAGTTTGCTCCTTCAGTCCTCCGGGATAACCAGAATAGTGGTAATAAATCTTCTTTTCGAGTTTCTCACCCGTCAGAACTACCTTGTCGGCGTTTATCACAACAACAAAGTTGCCCGTATCCACTCCCGGAAAAAAAGTTGGTTCATTCTTGCCCATCAAATATTTCGCGATTTGAGAGGCGAGCCTACCAAGCACCTTTCCAGAGGCGTCAACCAAATACCACTTTCTTCCTGCTTCTCTAACTATAGTGGTTCTCTGTATTGGAAAAGCTTTCGCCATGACTATTCCTCCTCACTGCTCCACTACAACATCAACAAACTTCTTGTTGTTTTTCACGTAGAACCTTACCAAACCATCTTTCAAGGCAAAAAGCGTGAAATCTTTGCCACAACCGACATTTTTACCGGAATGGATCTTAGTTCCTCTCTGCCTGACGATTATACTACCAGCAGAAACTTTCTGTCCATCACCAACCTTTACTCCTAAGTACTTTGGCCTGCTGTCTCGTCCATTGGTGCTCCCACTTTTTCTATGAGCGAAGAGTTGTATATCGATTCGCATTCTCCTTCACCTCCAACGAAAGGTTCTCAGGGTATTGCTTCTGTAAATCCCTCAGACTCTCGTAAAGTTCACCGATCAAAAGCTCAGATAATGCATCTTGATCTTTCAGCGCAACCTCAAGTCTTCCAGTACTTCTTTTCACAGTGGCAGCACAATGGTCCACCAAAATTCTCGCGGTGTGTTGAGTCAAAACACTCACTGCTGCGCATACTATATCTCTTCCCTTGAGGTCAAAATAGCTGTGCCCATGAACTGTGAAAGAAGTGTATCGACCAGCAGACTTGAGAAAAGTGGCTTTTATCATCATTCTTCACCAGGCTGTATCTTTTCGATCTTCACGAGTGTAAACCACTGCCTGTGGCCACGTTCTCGGCGATAATTCTTTCGAGACCTGTACTCACCGACTACTATCTTTCTCGCCCTCTGATGACTGAGGACTGTGCCTTTCACCAAACACCCTTGCAAATAGGGTTTTCCAACCTTGGTAGCGTCTTGCGTGGAGAGGTGTAATACTCTCTGAAACACAACTTCGTCTCCTTGTTGCTGTGGCAGTTTCTCCACGGCAATAGTGTCTCCCTCTGAAACTTTGTACTGCTTGCCTCCTGTTTCAATGATCGCGTACACAGATTCACCTCCTTGGCAACATGCACTGAAAAACGTAGTTCCACAGCAAAGAGGAACTTTTCTCCACGTTTTTCAAGTGCTGATATGAGATTTACGCCGTGATATTCTACCATCACTTCTGTTAAGGTACAGAAAACTTAAGATTACAGAATCCATCTTCAAGTTGTGCCTTACTTCAATTATTATAAGATTGAATTTGATAATAAATAAAATCGAGCTTCAATTTTTTGGAGGTGAGAGTGTGTATCTTGCAATCATCCTCATCATATCTGGGGTCTGTCTCATTTTCCTCGGGGCAAAGATCTTTTTCGGCATACTCTTTCTTGCAACTGGTGTTTACATATTGAGTGTCATTGCCACTTTACACTTCAAATCTCAAGTGCGAACGAAACAAACACAAAAGGTCCTGAAAGAGAAACTCGAGGGGAAATTGAGTGCTGAAGACCTTCAATGGGTGCTTGATATTACAAAACCGCCTTTTGGCAAGAAAATTTTCATCTTCGTAGACGATGAAAATGACTCAACACATGTGAGAGTCTCTATTCCATTTTCCCTTCTAATAGTCCTTAAACCATTTGCCAAATCACTCTTACCATTTGTTCCCAAGTTCACGAAGGGCAAAATACCCGTAGATGAAAAATATCTCGGTATCATTCATGAAGTGCTCATGGCCTCATTGGATGAGCTGATGACATATTCCGGAGATTTCATACACGTTGAGAGCAAGGGAACAACTGTCAGAATAGGAATCGCGTGAGGTGCCTGCATGAGGCAGTTTTTTTCAAAGTGCCCAGTTTGCGGAAATTGCACCACGGTGACTTCTTACAAGTGCAAGAGCTGTGGTACTGAGATAAGAGGTGAATTCGAACCAAATGAGTTCAACAATCTTTCAAAGGAAGATCTGGAATTCTTGAGAACTTATCTGAGAAACAGGGGCAATCTCACAAAGGTTGCTGAGAGATTTAAGATTTCCTATCCAACAGCCCACTCGTATTTCAACAGAGTTTTGGCTAAACTTGGATATCTCCAATCTGAGTCCTTTCACTACGCAGAAATACTGGAAAAGCTCGAGAAGGACCAAATTGATTTCTCAACCGCTTTGTCTTTGATCAAAGAGGAAAAGGAGGTAAAACCATGAGAGATGAGTTGCTCAGAATCATGAATCTTGTGAAGGTTGGAAAACTCTCACCAGAGGAAGGCGTTGAACTCGCTGAGAGTATGGGTATCTTTTCTCAGCCAAAGCAGACCGCACAAAACAAAAGAAGGATGCTCTACATCCAAGTTAGAGAAAAAGACGGTGACAAAGTGGACATAAAGATTCCGGTTGGTCTAACCCAACTTTTGAAGCTTTCCTTACCTGCTTTGAAGGAAAAGCTACCAAATGTTGATCTGGAGTTTTTGTCAGATCAGTTAGATGAGGCGATGAAAGAGTTGTCTGAAATCCAAGGAGACATCATAAATGCCACTGGATCTGATGGTACAACCGTTCGCATCTTCATTGATTAAAGACTGATTTTCTGATAAAATCATTGCAAAAGAACTCTGGAGGTGTCACAAGAATGGACCTCGGTACCCGTTACACACCGGAACAAATAGAGAAAAAATGGTATGCCAGGTGGTTGGAGAAAGGTTATTTCACTCCCAAAGGGAGTGGCACACCTTTTGTAGTGGTGATACCACCTCCAAATATAACAGGACGCATCCACATGGGCCATGCTCTAAACATCACCCTTCAAGACATTCTTGTGCGCTATAAGAGGATGCGCGGCTTTGACACCCTTTGGCTACCAGGAGAAGACCATGCAGGTATCGCAACACAGAATGCCGTTGAAAGATTCTTGGAAAGCCAGGGCAAGAGGCGTGAAGAACTCGGCAGAAATAGATTTGTCGAATTGGTCTGGCAGTGGGCGGAGAAGTACAGAACTGAGATTCGTCAACAGATAGAGACCCTTGGTGCTTCGGTGGATTGGACCAGAGAAAGGTTCACCTTGGATGAAGGACTTTCAGCAGCCGTTAGAAAGGTTTTCGTTGAGTTATACAGACGAGGCTTAATATACAAAGGCAAATACATGGTCAACTGGTGTCCGCGGTGTAAGACCGTTCTTTCGGACGAAGAAGTCGAACATGAAGAGAGTAAGGCGAAGTTGTATTACGTCAAATATCCTTTGTGTGGTGAAGATGGATATATAGCTGTTGCAACAACAAGACCTGAGACAATGCTCGGTGATACAGCCGTTGCGGTGAATCCAAAAGACGAAAGGTACAGAGAGTTCGTCGGAAAAAAGGTTATTCTCCCATTAGTCAACAAGGAAATACCGATAATCGCCGATGAATATGTCGATTTAGAATTTGGTACCGGTGCGGTCAAGATAACTCCTTCACATGATCCTAACGATTTCGAGGTGGCAAAACGACACAACCTCCCATTTTTGGAGATCTTCGACGATGAGGCAAGAGTAAACGAAAACGGTGGCACTTACAGAGGATTAGACCGATATAAAGCCAGGGAAAAGATCGTTCAAGATCTCGAGACAAATGGATATCTTTTGAAAACAGAGGACATAAGCCACGCAGTTGGACATTGTTACAGGTGTGAAAGCATGATTGAGCCTCGAGTAATGGACCAATGGTTTGTCAGCATGAAGCCGCTGGCAGAGAAAGCCATTGAAGCTGTTGAAACAGATCAAATTCGCTTCGTACCAACAAGGTGGAAGAAGGTATATCTGCACTGGATGTACAATGTACGCGATTGGTGTATCAGTAGACAACTCTGGTGGGGACATAGGATACCTGTTTGGTATTGTAATGACTGTGGAGAAACCATCGTTTCGGAAAAAGACCCCACTCAGTGCCCTAAATGCGGTTCGAAATCACTCACTCAAGATGAAGATGTTCTGGATACGTGGTTTTCTTCTGCGCTGTGGCCCTTCTCAACACTCGGATGGCCCGAGAAAACAGATGATCTTAAGAGATATTATCCGACATCGGTATTGGTGACAGGCTTTGACATAATTTTCTTCTGGGTTGCGAGAATGATCGTGATGGGTTACGAGTTCATGCACGACAAACCTTTCACAGATGTTTATATCCACCAACTGATACGTGATAAGTACGGAAGGAAGATGAGCAAATCCTTGGGAAATGGAATAGACCCAATAGATATGTCTCTAAAGTATGGTATGGATCCAGTTAGATTCACTTTAGCCATTCTTGCAGCACAGGGAAGTGATATAAAACTCGATGAAAGATATTTCGACACCTACAGAAAATTCGCAAACAAGATCTGGAATGCAACAAGATTTGCCTTGATCAACCTCGAAGGCTATCAGGAAAAACAACTCGAAGGACTTTCATTAGCTGATAGATGGATTCTCACAAGACTACAAAAGACAGTCAACACAGTCACACAAGCCCTTGAAAACTACGAATTCAACGTTGCCGCAAGATCGATCTATGAATTTTTCTGGAATGAATTCTGTGATTGGTACATAGAATCAGCGAAAATCACTTTGAACAGTGATGCAAGACTCACTACTCAGAACGTCCTGGTTAAGGTACTAGATACAAGCCTGAGGCTCCTTCACCCATTCACACCATTTTTGGCAGAAGAGTTGTGGCAGAACCTACCAATTGCCGGTGAATCGATTACAATTGCGAGCTGGCCCAAGGCTAACGAGATGATAATTGACAATACTGCAGAAAGGGAATTTGAAAAGATCATGCAAATAGTCAGAGGCATAAGAAATGTCAGAGCGGAATTAAACATGCCTGTCAAGAATGGAAGCAAAATCTATGTTGTTGGACAGTCCCTCTCCAAAGAAGCAGAATCTCTTATCAAACACCTTGCAAATGTTGAGAAAATAGAAGTTGTTTCAAAGAAGCCAGCCAGTAGTGCAACTGCTTATTTCGATGAACAGCAACACATCTATGTTGACACAACTGGCATGGATCTAACAGCTGAAGTCAGTAGACTGGAAAAGAACATCGAAAAACTCTCAAAAGAAAGAGAGTGGCAGACGAAGAAGCTCTCAGATGATAGCTTTTTGTCCCATGCTTCACAAGAGGCAATTGAAGATGCTCGCAGTAAGCTTTTGCAAGCAGAAACACGCTTGAAGGTCTTACAGCAGATCTTGGAGGACTTAAGATGAGTTATCTTCAAATGCTTGAATATCTTTACAAAGAAAGACCATCTGGCAAGATAACACTCGGTCTTGAAAGAATACAATACCTGTGCAAGATGCTATCTTATCCACAGAACAGCTTTAGGAGTGTTCACATAACAGGAACGAACGGCAAAGGTTCTGTAACGCGTTTTTTGAGTTGGCTTCTCATAGAACACGGTTTGAAGACCGGAAGTTACTACTCACCACATCTATCGACTTTTAAAGAGAGAATCTTAGTAAATGAGGAATTCGTGGCAGAGAAAGAAATTTTAGAAGCTTTCAACGCTGTTCAAAAAGTTGCGGTTCAGATGGATAGAGAAGGCGAGCATTTCAAACCGAGTTTTTTCGAGTTCACTACCGCGATGGCTTTCAAAATATACCAGATGATGAAAGTACAGGCTGGATCAATCGAGGTAGGACTTGGAGGAAGGTTCGATGCCACGAATGTCTTAATGCCTGAAGTGAGCGTGATTGTTACTGTAGATTACGATCACATGCATATACTCGGAGAGAGTCTCGAAAAGATCGCTTTTGAAAAAGCTGGAATAATAAAGGTTCAGGTGCCAACAGTATGTGGTGAGACCAAAGAGGAACCACTGAAGGTCTTGAGCAAGATCGCAGAAGAGAGAAAAAGTAAGTTGTATCTATTCGGAAGAGATTTTTCCTACGAAAAGAGGAAACTTGCCTTTCTCGACAACCATTTTGATTTCTACGGCGAGAAGAACTTCAAAGATTTGAAGATATCTCTCAATGGTGAACACCAGTTTTTGAACGCGTCGGTTGCACTTGAAGCTTTTCTCATCTTTGCTCAGAGAACTGGTTTGGAAGTCAATGAACTATCCATCAGAAAAGCCTTAGAGAAAACAAGCATGCCGGGTCGTTTCGAGGTATTCGGTTCTCAGCCAACAGTCATCTTTGATGGTGCACACAACTTGCCTGCAGCGAAGATATTGAGAAAGGCTGTTATTGACTATCTTGCAGATCAAAAGATTGGAGCGGTGATAGGCATCGTCGATGACAAAGATAAGAAAGGTGTCCTATCACAGATAGCACCACTTTTCGATAGAATCATCATCACAAGACCTTTTTCACACAGGGCTCAAAATCCCCAGGAGACTTACGATATTGCAAAACAGTTCAACAACAATGTCGATTTTGAACCGCAACCAATAGAAGCCTACGAAAGACTAAAGAACGAAGGTTACGAGACGATAATAATAACAGGATCGCTGTACTTGGTTGGCTATCTGAGAGACTACATCACCGATGGTCGCCTTGAAGATGAATGGGCGATTGTGAGGTGATGGGTTTGATCTTTGCTGTAAGAGGAACGGTGTGCTATAAAGAGGCAAGCACATTGCTGATAGAACTTCAAAACATCATCATAAGAGTCTGGTGTGACAGCGAGAGTATCGAAAGATCATCAATAGGACAACAAATAGAGCTTTTCACTCACCTTGAACTGAATCAAAACGAAGTGGTTCTTTACGGTTTCTCGAGAAAGGAAAAGTTGCACATCTTTGAAAAGATATTGAAGGTGTCGAAGATAGGTCCCAAAACCGCTCTGAAGATAGTTGGGTCGGTAGAGCCTGAGGAGTTTGTTCACTTGATCACGAACAGAGACGTTGAAAGATTGGGGCAGCTTCCAGGAATTGGGAAGAAAACAGCAGAGAGATTAATAGCAGAGTTGAAGGATGAGCAATTCGAAGTAGATTCAAAATATTCCACACAGTTGTTCGATGCGATTGAAGCTCTGGTGGCATTGGGTTTCGGTAGAACTGAATCGAGTGAGGTTGCACGATCTGTTTTCAAGAACTCTATGAGTACTGAGCAGATCGTGAAGGAGGCGCTTAAGAAACTCACGAAGAGGAAGTAGTGTTATGAGAGTTGAGGGTCTGCAAAACCCATTTTTAGGTTACAGACTCGATCCAGGAGAACCAGGGCTCTCACATTCGGCGACAGCCAGCCGAAGTATTTTGCGTGTTCTTTCCCAAGAGATAAGTAACTGGCTGGCATTCAAGAGGGAAGCTTTGGAAAAAGGTGGAGTGATAATTCAAGGCGGTATAAGCCTTGATCTGAGAAAACGTGGTTCTTTCCTCGCAGCCGTCGCTGGCAAAACCACAGCGTGGATATATTATCCTTCACAGAAAAACGATCAAGTCGTTCAAGAAGGTTATAAGGACAGAGTTCAGCAAGAGATTCAAAAGCTCGAAGCCAGGCTGAGTTCAACTGTCAATGAAGAAGAAAAACAAAAACTTGAAGAGCAACTTGCCCTCCTTAAGATGATGTTGAGTATGCCTGCTCAGTTGTTAAAGGATCTCCTGATGCCCATGGGTATACTCTTAGACGTCTTGGTCTGAGTTCATCATCTCCACAAAGACTTCGACCAGCTTTGGATCGAACATCTTTGAACTCTGGTCTTTAATCATTTTCAGAGCCTCATCCTTCTTCTTGGGACCTATTCCCCACTCAGAGGTTATGAAATGAGTCAGTTCATCGTAATAATCACAGATCGCTATAATCCTTGCAAAAAGAGGAATCTCTTCACCAGCTAAGCCGTCTGGATATCCCTTGCCATCCCACCTTTCATGGTGAGATCTCACAGCAGGTACTAAATCCCAAAGAAATTCTATAGTTGAAAGGTATATCGAACCCATGATAGTGTGATCCCTCGGCATATCTTCAAGAATCCTTATTCTCGTTGGGGTAAACATCATCAACTGTTCTATGCCGATCTTGCCGACATCGTGTAACATGCTCGCCTCTACGAGTAATGACTGTTCTTTTTCGGTCAGATTCAGTTTCATTGCCATTTTCTTGGCGAGCTTTGCAACTCTTTGAGAATGACTAAAACCTCCTTTGTCTTCTACTTCCATCAACACTACCATGGCTTGGAGTATGCCGCTTATGATCTTACGAGCCCACTTAGTACTGGTCAAACCAGATTTCAATCCATCTCTATCGAGATAAGCCTTCAAAAACGCCCAAAGTGCTTGAAAGTTTTCATCGATCTTTTCAAAGCAAGCGATCAAACTACCACAAGCGTAAAACTCTGCCTTGTTATCTTTCCCGATGACCACTTGGAAAGGTGCATCGCCCTTGAAAGTATCTGTTAAGACAAATTGAGGAGAATCACTCTCCTCAACCTGTGCCATCTTCTTGAAGAATTCACCTATTTCTTGACCTACTTCACCAAGAACCTCAACCTTCACATTCACTCCTCCATTAAACTCTTCAACGCTCGAGCCTTGATTTCCTCTACGATCACATTCAGAACAGATTCAACTGATCTGTTGGAAAACTCATTGCCCTTTCTCGTTCTCACCGAAACTGTAGCGGTTTTTTCTTCTTTGTCTCCCACGATGAACATGTATGGAATTTTCATCGACTGGGCATCTCTTATTTTGTAACCGAGTGTCTCACGTCTCAAATCCACTTCTGCTCTGATGTTTTTCTCAACCAGTATCCCTTTGACCTTTTCAGCGTATTCATGATGCCTGTCGGCAATGGGTATGATCACAACTTGAACAGGCGCAAGCCATGTTGGGAAGGCACCTGCATAATGTTCGATGAGTATTCCTAAGAATCTTTCAAGACTGCCGTATATCGCCCTGTGTATCATAACAGGTTGAGCGTAATTTCCGTTGACATCTGTATAAACGAGTTCAAAACGCTGAGGCATAAGGAAATCGAGCTGAATAGTTGCACACTGCCATGTACGTCCTATAGAATCTCTCACGTGAAAATCGATCTTCGGTCCGTAGAAGGCACCTTCTCCTTCTTTCACAACATATCTCAGTCCAACCGCTTCCATAGCACGTTTGAGTGCATTAGTTGCTCTATCCCAAGTTTCGACATCTCCCATGTGATCTTGCGGCATTGTACTGAGTTCTACGGAATATTCAAAACCAAAAGGAGCGTATATTCTGTGAACAAAATTGATAACTCCGCCAATCTCTTGTTCAATTTGATCTATTCTGCAGAATATGTGGGCATCATCCTGTATGAAACTTCTAACTCTGAACAAACCATGGAGCACTCCACTTCGCTCGTATCTGTGTACGCGCCCAAACTCAAAAAATCTCAGTGGAAGATCTTTGTAAGAAATCGTCCTGCTTTTGTATATGAGAATATGTCCCGGACAGTTCATGGGCTTGACCGCGAACTGTTGTTCTTCCTTACTGGTGAAGTACATATTCTCTTTATAATGATCCCAATGGCCAGACATCCTCCAGAGCTTCTCACTCATCACAAGGGGAGTCATAACCTCTTGATACCCAAACTCTCGGTGTAGCTGTCTTGAAAAATTCATCAATTCAGTTAGAATAACCGTTCCTTTCGGAGTGAAGATAGGCATCCCTGGAGCGACATCGAAATCGATGAAAAAGATCCCGAGAGCTGGTCCAAGTTTCCGATGATCCCTTCGCTTTGCTTCCTCGAGGAGATTCAAATACCTTTCGAGTTGTTCTTTTTCTGCAAATGCAGTCCCATAAATTCTCTGCAGCATCTGCCTCTTCTCATCACCCTTCCAGTAAGCACCGGAGATTGACAGCAGTTTAAAGTGTTTCACCATGCCGGTAGAAGGCAGATGAGGACCTCTACACAGATCTATGAAAGCACCTTGTTTGAACAGTGTGACTGTATCGTCTTGGATCTCTTGTAGCAGTTCAACTTTGTAAATCTGTCCCTTTTGCTTCATTAGTTCTATTGCCTGGTCTTTTTTCATTTCGATTCTTTCAATTCTGATATCTTGATCGATTATCTTTTTCATTTCCTCTTCTATTCTTGGCAAATCCTCCTCGGTGATCTTTCCGTTGAGGATCTCGAAATCATAGTAGAAACCGTTTTCAATGGTTGGACCTATTCCGAGTCTCACATTTTCTGCACCAAACAAATTCATTACCGCTTGCGCCATGATGTGTGACAGGGTGTGTCTGTAAACTTGTGGAGCTAACTCATGATCGAACTTGATGAATTCGATTTCACCACCTTCAAAGATAGTCGATCTGAGATCTACCAACTGCCCATTAAATAGAACAGCAATAGCATCTTTCGCAAAATCTTTCGAAAGTTCGCAAAGACACATAGACCTTTCAAATTCGAGTTCTCCATAGTTCTTTATTTTCACTCTGAATGACACACAATCACCTCCGTGTTGCTTTTTTAAATATTACCACATTTTCAAGCCGAGTGTTATTATTAAAAAGAGAAGAAAATGATCGAGAGGTGGTTCAATGAAAAGGGTTTTTTCTCTTGTATTTGTAGTCGTACTCTTGTGTTTCGTCTTTGCTGAATACAAGCTTAGGATTGGCGATGTTTTGAGAATCGAGGTTTTTGGATACGACGAAATGGAAAGAGATTGTACTGTTGACAGCGATGGTTTTATTTCTTATACGGGCATTGGAAGAATAAAGGTAGAAGGCATAACTCTCAATGAACTTGAAAAGATTGCGAATGAAAAGATCGCAAGACTCATACCAAATCCTGTTGTGAGTGTTTCTTTGGTCTCTTATGCACCAAGATTCGTTTACGTACAAGGCATCGTCAACAAAAGGATAGATATAGGGATCAATCCAACGACGCTGAGTCAACTCATATCGATAATTGAAGGTTCAAGTTCAGATGTGATAGACTTTGAAAATATCCGAATAACCCGTGATAAGAAAAGCTTTGTCGTCGATCTTTCTCCTTTCTACGAAGGAAAGGTTGAGGCAGATGTTTTAGTCCAGGAAAACGACGTGATATACATACCACAAAAGAGTCTTTCTGGTTACGTCAAGATCTTGGGGGCGGTCAACAATCCATCTGCTCTTGTTCACACTAAGGGGCTCACTCTGACCGCGGCAATATCTTTGTCGGGTGGTATCGTAGCGAACTTAGGTGATTCTGAAACAATCTATTTGACAAGGAATGGCATCGTCCAACGGTTGAACTTGGAAGATATTTTAACTGGACGAGCACCCGATGTAGAACTTGAGCCTGGCGATCAAATATATGTTCCAAAGATCGACAACAGGTACGCATATGTAGTCGGTTTTGTGAAGCAACCTGGTGTCTACACCTTTCTGAAGGATGAACCAATGACATTGAAGAGATTGATCGCTAAAGCAGGAGGCACACTCGATGAAATAAAGTATGTCGACAAAATCTTGATAACACAAAACGGTTTACAAGAAGAATACTCACCAGAACTGTTTTCTGAAAACAAAGATGTCCCATTGACCGTCGGATCTTATGTGAACGTCTTGAAAAAACCCGAGAGATTTGTCTACGTCAACGGTTTTGTGAAAAATCCCGGCAGGGTAGACTTTAAACCTCAGGAAGAGATGAAAATGAATATCCTTCTTCCGAAGGTTGGTGGTTATGTAAGCGAAGACGTGGAAAAAGGTGGAGTCATTAAGGTATACAGAAATGGTGAAGTTTATGAATTTTCATCCAAGGAACTCAAAGAAAAGGATTTCCAATTGCAGTCAGGTGATTTGGTGAGAGTTGAGTACGAAGAGTTCTATGTCTATGTGATTGGAAGTCTTTCAACCACCGGGCGATTGTCTCTGAAACCTGAAGAACCACGAAAACTCTCAACGGTGATCAAGAAGATAGGATCAGTGAATGAGAGAAATTTTCTGTCAGTTCAAATCATTCGTGAAAATAAGGTCAGCGAATACGCAATTAGCGATGTACTAAAGTCATTATCAGACGCTGATTTACAACCTCAAGATACGGTTTTGTTCGTCCCAAGAGAAGGCAGATATGTGTATTTCATCGGTGATCTGTCTCGGTTTGTTGTCTTCAACGCTGATGAGGAGTTCACTTTGAAGAGAGCACTTGCGAAGGTCGATCTTCAGACATCGATCCTGCAAAGTCTGACAAGAGTTGAAGACAACCGTGAAGTGGTAATTGATCCAAAGGAAGATATACTCCTGAAGAGTGGTGATGTTTATAAGGTTACGATCAAAAAACCTGTCAGGGTGACGATTCTTGGCAAAGTCAGAGTTCCAGGACAGGTTGTCTTCGATGTGAATGAGAATCCAACCTTGAGAAATGCCTTAGCAAAATGTGGTGGCCTTGTAATAGGAGCAGACCAACTGTTCGTATCAGATAGAGTTGTGGTCTACTCGGCCGATCAAAGAATGTCTTTCAGTACAGAAGAAATCGAGTCTGAAGAGTTCAGTTTGTCGCTAAAAGACGGTGATTTTGTCTATGTGACTGAAAGAGCACCACATTATGTTTTTGTCTTCGGGGATGTAGTCCAAAATAAGAGGATCGAATTCTACCGAGGCGAGACCTTTAGGCTATCCACCGTCTTGGGAAAGGTGAACATAACAGGTGAAACTCAGGAGATAAGGTTGATCCTTCCAACGGGCGAAGCCACGACAGTTTCAATGAGAGATGTACAGCTCGGAAAGGTTGATCTACCACTCGTCGATGGCATGTATCTTGTCTTCGAAAGAGATGTGAAGAACTACGTCTATGTACTTGGTATGGTCAACAAACCAGGAGGTTATTACGTTGCAAACAGAGAACTCACGCTGCTCGAGGTAGTCACACTTGCCGGTGGGATAAGTAACTGGGGATCTTACAACCAGATCGTACTCAAAAGGGAAAACGAAAGCAAAACAATCGACATGTCAAACCCATTGATGCTGAACAACATCGTCGTAAGGGCTGGTGATGTAGTCTACGTTCCACCTATCGAAGCCAATATAGTCTATGTGCTTGGGCAAGTTTCAAAACCGGGTGTCGTGAAAATAGACCAGTACTCCACCGTGCTGGATGTGATCATGAAATCTGGCGGTTTCACCTCAAGAGCTATAACCTCAAAGGTCTACGTCTTCAAAGGTGGACCAACTGGTGAACCGATTGTCTGTGATCTTTCAGCAACTATGAGGGGAAAGCCTACTTCGAGTAACCCAAGTGTTTCCCCAGGTGATGTGATCTTTGTACCTGACAATCCTCTCATGAACATCATAGATGTGATACCGATTATCAACAGTGTCATAAACCTTATAAACAACGTACAGGGGTTGATTCAATGAGAATAAGGGCGAAAAAATTGTTCACGCCACAAGAGACTCTGAGCGAAGTATCTTTGAAGATAGAAAACCATGTGATTGAAGAGCTCGATAGTTTTAAAGGTCATTGTGAGTTATCTTTTCCTATAGTAGTCCCTGGCTTGATAGACAGTCACACACATGGAGCCATTGGGATTGATGTAATGAATGCAACCATCGATGACCTTCAAAGGCTCTCTCACTTCTACGCTCAACATGGAGTGACAACCTTTTTAGCTACAACTGTCTCTGATAGATTTGAAAGGATCTGGAAAGTTGCCGAAGTAGTTGAGAAATTCATGAAGATTCAACCATCTGGTGCAAGATGTGCGGGATTGTATGTAGAAGGACCTTACTTTAGTCCAGAAAAGCGAGGTGCTCACAAGAAGGATTTTCTGAAAGATCCAGACCTTGCGGAACTGAAGGATCTCATAGAAAGATTTGCCAATGTCGTTCGAATCTTCGCCATTGCACCTGAGCTGAGCAATTCTCTTGAAGCGATAAGATACCTGGTCGAAAAGAAGATAGTCGTATCGATTGCACATACTGATGCAACCTACGAACAAACGGTTGTTGCTATAAATAATGGTTGTTCAAGAGCAACGCATGTTTTCAATGCTATGAGAGCTTTTACGCATAGAGAGCCTGGCGTAGTTGGTGCTGTTCTGACAGACAGAAGGGTCTTTTGTGAAGTCATCTGTGATATGATTCACCTTCACCCGGCAACAATAAAGTTAATCGTAGATGCAAAAGGTCCAAACCGATGCGTTCTGGTCACCGATTCAATGACAGCTACTGGGTTAGAGGATGGTGAGTATTCTCTTGGTGAATTACAGGTTATCGTGAAAGACAAGATTGCGAGAACCAAAGTAGATCAAAGTCTTGCCGGTAGCACACTGACTTTGGACGAAGCCGTGAGAAACCTAACTTTCAAGCTTGACTTGAATCTCAAAGATGTGGTAACAATGGCAACGAAAACAGCTTCTGAAGCAAGTGGACTCGGATGTGGTGTTATCAAAGTTGGCGGATCTGCAGATTTTGTTGCCTTGGATGAAGATTTGAGAGTTGTTGCAACCTTTGTTTCTGGCAAGATGGTCTACTCAATCTGAAGGGGGAGGGCGGCGGGCATGAAACTCTTGAGTATGACATTGCACGGTTTCAAATCCTTTGCCCGTCCGACAAGAGTTTTCTTTGCAGATAAGGTCACAGCCATTGTTGGGCCAAATGGTGGGGGAAAGTCCAATATCGTTGATGCAATAAGGTGGGTCTTTGGCGAACAGTCGATGAAACAACTGAGAGCTGAAGAAAAATACGATGTCATCTTTGCTGGATCGAGCACTTTTCCAGCTTCTTCAAGTGCCTATGTAGAACTGGTCTTCAAACACGACGATGAAAAGCTTGTGGTCTCAAGAATGTTGACAAATGACGGCAAGAACACCTATATGCTCAACGGCGAGACAGTTCGTCTGAAGGATATACACGAGAAGTTCGTCGGGACCGGCGTTGGAAAGGAGTTTTACTCGATAGCTGGGCAGGGGCAGATCGAAAGAATTGTGAATGCATCACCTGAGGAACTTCGATTCTTGCTCGAAGAAGCCGCAGGCACCGCCCTTTACAGAGAGAAGAAAAAAGAAGCTTTGCTTAGACTCGAGACAGTCAAGAGTAACCTGACACGAGTCCAAGACCTGCTTTACGAACTCGACAGACAGAGAAAATCACTCTATCTGAAGGCTAAAAGGGCAGAGCGTTATCAAGAGTACTCTTCAAGATTGGAAGTCGTGAAAAAACTCTATTACGGCAATGTGCTCAAAAAAGAGATGAAGAGATTAGCTCATCTTCAAACTCAACACAGCGAAACTTCAGAAAAGATAAAAAATCTGCAGAAAGAATTGCTCAACGTGGAGACAAACTGGTCTACTCTGAAACAAGAATTCGCAAATGTCGACAAAGAGATCGAGAATTTCACAAACCTTCTTGAAGATTACAAGAAGCGTCAAACAACACTTATAGAACTCAGAGAGATGTACACCAGAAGACTGAATGAAAGAGAGACAAAGTTCGTTGAAACAACGACACGTTTGGATTCAGCCAGAGAGCAAATTGCCAATATTGAAAGAAGAATCGATGAACTGAACCTGATTTTCAAAGCGTTGATCGACGAAATCACTTCGAAAGAAAATGAATTACAGAGTGTGGAGAGCAAAAGAAACGAAATGATCTCAAGTTACTCGGAAAAAGAGAAGCAATTGCTAACGCTGAAAGAAAAAAGCGATCAAATACTCAAAGAAAAACTGTCACTGGAAGGCGAGCTATCGAGAATCGAAGAAGGTCTCGAAGATCTATCAAAGAGAATCTCGATGATAGACTCTCAACTCGATCTAAGGATGAAAAGACTGAGTGGACTGCAAGAAGAACTTTCCTCTCTTTTGGAGAAGTTGAAAACGGCTGGTGACAAGGAATCATCACTTGCTAAGGAACTGCAATTCATCAGGGATAGACTTTCAGAACTGTCGAATGAAAAGCGATCGATTCTTGAGCAGATAGACAACATCAGACGCGTATTGAAAGGCTTAGACGAAGAAGAAGCCAAGATAAAGTATCGAATACAGACCTATGAAGGTTATACCAGATCGGTTAGAGCTATCTTTGCCAAGAAATCAGAAGGCGACTTTGAAGGGGTCTACGATGTTGTTGGTAACCTCGTTAGCTTCCCCGCAGAGTATGGAAAAGCCATTGAAGTCTTGTTGGGAGGAGCTGTTCAGCACGTAGTAGTTGATAATGCCAACACAGCAAAGAAAGTTATTGAGTGGTTGAACAACCAGAAAATAGGGCGAGTCACCTTCTTACCGCTCGATTTGATAGAGTCTCATTTCAGCGGCATGAGAGATATCGAACGTCACCCTGGCTTTGTAGGTTACGCTGCACAGTTGGTAAGAGTTAGTCAGCAATTCATGGCTCTTCCAGGCTATCTCTTTGGCAACGATATCATCGTCAAGACACTTGACGATGCAGTTGACATCAAGAAACGCTATAAGGCAAGGTGTCGTATAGCAACGCTGAACGGTGAGATAATCGGTCAGCATGGTTCGATAACCGGTGGAGAAGTGGAGGTTGAAAGAACCGATTCATTGATCAGAAGAAAACTGAGGCTTTCTGAGATAGCGAGTCAGAGATTGGAACTCTCATCTGTTGAAAAAGTACACCAGCAGCGGTTGATACAAATAGATGAGGAAGTGAAAACTTTGATAAACCAAGAGAAGATTGTGGAGAGAGATCTCACAAATGTGATCGCTGAAGGAAGCTCAACAAAAAGGATGATCGAGGAGCTCAACAAGACAGTAGAAGAACTCAGCAAAGATATCAATTCTTTAGAGCAACTCAGAAAGAATTACTCGTTGAGATCTGACGGCATGCAGATCAGAAAAGAACAGATCCTCAGCAGCCTTGATCAAATCGCTGGTGAGATATCATCTTATGAATCAGAACTGAAAGAGTTTGGCGAACAACTCGCACGCGAAAAACAAACACTTGAAGAGATTTCAACACAATACTCTCAGTTAAAGGCAGAGGTGACCAGTTTACTCGAAAGGAAATTGCACTACGATTCCGAACTGTCGAAAATGAGAGATCAAAAACAAAAACTTCAAGAAGAATCTGATCAGCTCAAAACACAGTCAGAGGAGATAGAAAAAGAGATCGACCGATTGAAAGGCACCCTTTTGGAAAACCAGCGAGAGTTGGAAACTGTCAAAAGAGAAACAGAGAATCTCTTTGAGATGATGAGGATGCAAAGAAGTGATAAAGACCAGAAATTGGCACAGCTCGATGAACTGGAAAAGAAGATGCAAAAGATGAAGGACGAACGAGAGAAACTCAGGGAATACTCGCACCATTTGGAACTGTCCACTCAAGAAGTTCAGAATAAAATACACCAGCTCCTTGTTGAAGTAGATGAAGAAACGGCAGCACACGTCGAGGAACTCGAAGGTGAAAAACTTGAATCTTTGAAGGTAGAATTGGAAGATCTGCAGAACAAAATAAAGTATCTGGGACCAGTCGATCTGATGTCAATAGATGAATACAACCAAGTTGAAGGCAAGTACAACGATCTTGCCATTCAGAAAAAGGATTTAGAGGAAGCGCAAGAGAAAATAAACGACTTGATAAAACGAACCGATGAAGAGGCAAGAAACAAATTGATGGATGTTTACGAGCAGGTGAACACCAAATTCAACTATTTCGTCTCTCTCCTCTTTGCTGGGGGTGAAGGTGAAATAAAGATCGAACCTGGAAAGGACATTCTCGAAACAGGTGTGGAGATCTCGGTGAGAAAACCTGGAAAGAGAATCCAAAAGCTTCAATTACTTTCTGGTGGCGAAAAGGCTCTTGTTGGCATTGCATTACTCTTTGCCTTACTCGAAGTCAAGCCCAGTCCTTTTTACGTGCTCGATGAGATAGATGCCCCGTTGGACGAGTTCAACGCCGAGAGATTCAAGAGATTGTTAGAAGATGGCTCGACGAAGGCTCAGTTCATAGTGATAACACACAACAAAGTGGTTATGGAGTCTGCACAGTTGCTTCACGGTGTCACCATGGTAGATGGTGTTTCCAATATAGTGCCTGTCGAGATAGTCAACATGGCTGTCAAGGAGTGAGAAATTTGTCCGAAAAGATATTGAGTAGTCAACAGATTTTCAAAGGTAAGATTCTCACAGTCAAGTTAGATCATGTTTTATTGGAAAACGGTCATAGATCGACAAGAGAGGTGGTCTTTCATCCAGGTGCCGTTGCTGTTCTGCCTGTGCTCGAAGATGGAAATCTTGTTTTGGTAAAGCAATTTCGATATCCTATCGGCATGGAATTGCTCGAAGTTCCAGCCGGCAAGCTCGATGAGGGTGAATCTCCCGAACAGTGTGCAAAAAGGGAACTGGAGGAAGAAACAGGCTATAAGGCTGAAAAGATTGAATTCCTTGGTTATATATTCACCACGCCAGGTTTTTCGAATGAAAAGATATACCTTTACACAGCAGAGAATTTGATCAAAACCCAACAAAAACTCGATCACGATGAGATATTGAAAATCCAGATATTAAAGGCATCAGAGGTTATTACAATGGCTTTAAACGGAGAAATCGTCGATGCAAAGACTTTAGCCATCATCTTTTTGGCGAAAGAAAAGGGAGTGATTTGAAATGATCAAAGTGATCCTTAATGGCAAAGAGATCGATTTCCAAGCAAAGGATTTTGTAACCTTTGGTAGACTCTACGATGAAATATCACCAAAGAACAAAGTCTTGAAATCTTTGGTGATCAACAACATCGAGGTACCAACACAGAAACTTTCAGAACTCAGAGATTCTCTCTTGGAAGAGAATACTCAAATTGTGATGGAATTCTCTGAACCAATTGAATACTTAGCAGAAATTTTGCCAGGTATACTTGATTACATAGAGACAGCCATGAGATTGCTACCAAGTGTTGCTGAGTCTTTGAGAACAGGGCAGTCAAAATCTTTTAGAGACATAGAGAGTCTTTCAGAGAGTATATCGGCTTTGGACAGTTTAAGGCAAAGTATCTGCACAATTCTACAGATGCCTTCAATTGATACATCAGCGGTTTTGGTCAGACTCAGGAAATTCCTCAGCACCCTTGAAGGCCAGAGCGTTTCAGAGATAGCAAATTCAGTGCAAAACGATCTCTCAATTGTTCTAAAGTTCTACCACGATTTCTTCGAGCTTACACTTTCCAAGATTCGGGAGGTGGGCGAAAGATGATGAAAGATCAGTACATAGAAAATGCTATTAAGACAGCTAGCCCAGCAAAGTTAGTCGAGATGATGTACGAAAAAGCCATAGAAGTACTCACAGATGCAAAGGATGCCTTGAACAAAGGAGATTTCATCACGACCAATGAAAAGATAAAAAGAGCGCAGGATATAGTTACAGAATTGAACATCTCACTTGATATGGAAAAAGGTGGAGAAATTTCTAAAGCCTTGAGGTCGATGTACAGCTACATGTACAGAGTTCTCATAGAAGCCACTGTCAAAAAAGATGTCTCAAAGATCGATGAAGTTCGACAGTACTTCGAAGAACTCTTGGACGCATGGCGAATAGCAATGAAATCGGCTACAAATCTTCCAAAACAAGATAGGGACAATCACCTGAATATATCAATTTGATAAGGTGGTGGTTGAATGGAATCCGTCAAAACTTTGACGGAGTTTCCCATCGTGAGATTTCTGGATTTAGTTAACGAGGTCTTCAGAGATTATCCCGTGCCAGTCAACTGGGACACATTGAGCTTCAACCTCGATGCCCGTGAGAATTCGATATCTCTTTCTGATTCCTTTGTCTTCCTTAAAAACGACAGACCCGTTGGTTTCGTGGTCTGTTGCATCAGAAAGAACAGAGGCAGGATTGACTCAATGGGCGTCGTTAAAGAAGAAAGGGGTACAGGGCTTGCGTACAGAATCTTAGAACATGCTCTTGAGGCACTCAGGTGGAAGAAGGTAGAGATCGTCACACTTGAAGTTCTTGAAGGTGAAAGACGTGCTGTCAGATTTTACGAGAAAAATGGTTTTCGCACAACTCGAAGACTGTTTTCCATAATGAAGGAAAATCCCGCACCCGTGCGAACGATATCCTTCTTCAAAGCAGATCCACGATGGGTACATCAAGCCGCTATTGAAGCAGTCGTAAATCTTTCCAGGCACCCCAACTGGCAGCGTGAACCTACCACCCTGTTGTTGGCAAGTAGCAGGTATAAAATGGCAAGAATAAACCTCCCCAAGGACCACGGTTATGTTGTTTGGGGTTCGAACGAACGAAATGCATTCATCGTTGATTGTGCCCCCGCTAAGAGCAAAGAATCATACTTACAACTTCTGAACATGGCAGTTGATTATGTCTGTGATGTTGAGAAAAAACAGGCATGCACAATCGCAAATGTCCCAGAGGATGATCCATTGTTTGCAGCTGCTTTAGAAAGTGGCTTTGAAAGAATTCTTACACAGCTGGAGATGACCTTACACCTGTTTTGATAAAGGAGTGGGTGTACAGATGCTGATCTTGTTCTTGAACAAAACTGACACAGAATGGGTGAAAAGAATAGAAGGGTTGAAAAGTTCTTACCCTCACATTCAGTTTGAAGGTTATTTTTCAACTCCTTCAGCTCGTTCGCTCATAAAAAACGCACAGATCGTAATCACTGCCAGGCTTTCGAACGAAGAAATAATGTCTTCGAAGATCAGATGGATAATAGTACCTATGGCTGGCGTGAATGCGCTCGATTGGGAAGCCATAAGGAGCAAGAACATAACCGTCAGTAACTGTCATGCCAATGCCTCTGCAGTAGCCGAGCGAGCCTTTGCCTTGGCACTGGCATTGCTTGGTAGAATTGTTGAATTCGATCGTGACCTGAGGTATGGCATCTGGCACGGTTATTCAGTCGGCTCTGCTGAAGAAGATCAGTGGAGCTCACTCAGAGGTAAAACAGTTTGTATTGTTGGAATGGGGCACATAGGTGAGGAACTTTCGAAACTTTTGCAACCTTTTGGATGTAATGTGATCGGTGTGAGAAGATCGGCTCCAAAGGTGCCTTCAACCATAACGAGTGACCTTGATTGGGCTGTTGAGCAAAGTGAAGTTGTTTTCATAACACTTCCACTGACAAAAGAGACGAGAAATCTCTTTGATTTTGACAGATTGCAAAGAATGAAAGGAAAGTATCTAATAAACGTATCAAGAGGAGATATTGTCGATGAAAGGGCTCTCTTTGAGGTCTTAAGAGATGGAATCTTGGCAGGAGCGGCCATAGATACATGGTATCTGTATCCAAGAGGCAACAATGAGGTGGTCTTACCGAGTAGGTATGCTTTCAACACACTGAAAAACGTTGTTCTTTCTCCGCATGTAGGAGGTTTTACACAACACGGAACGACTGGTCTGATGAACGAAACCTTCCAGATTCTGGAGAACTATCTGAAAACAGGTGAAATGACCAATCGTGTAGATCCAGAACAAGAGTACTGAGATATCGTCTGAGCAGGTGAAAAAATAATGAACACCAATTTTTTGAGACGATTTGGTATATACATCTTTGGAGTTGTAGTTCTGGCATTTGACAGCGCTTATTTTGATCTTTTCAGCTTGTTAACACCCTATCTTGCCTTTGAATATCTGAGGTTTTCCGGCACTCTCAGCATAGTGAGGGTCATGGTCTTTCTCATCTTCCACTCGGCATTGTGTTTCCAAAATATCAAGTTCTTGCACTTGGTTATTTTTGCTGTGTATACTGTCTTCATCGTGGTAAGGGAGTATTTTTTAAAGCCTGTTTTCCCGTTTTTGTTGTACATGACCACGATTACGGTGCTCTTGATCGCTGAGGGTTCTTACTGGTTAACAAGTTGTGTGATCGCTCTGTTCTCCCTCTTTTTGTGGAGGTCTGGCTTTGAGAAGACTTAGGATGGCTGTTTATCTAATGATGACAGTTCCTTTCTTTATTTTGCTTGCCAGAGCTTTTGTACTTCAAGTTGTCCAGTACAAATCGCATCGAGAATACATCGAATCACTTAAAGTACATGTGAGACGCATTGAGGCACCGCGTGGCAAAATCATGACACGTGATGGTGTGGTACTCGCATGGGACGAAGAAATTCTCGTGGCGAAGTCGATTGGTTCTATTGATACTGAAAGGGTAGAAGAGGTTTTGGGGCACGAGAGAAAACTCAAAGTTCTACTCGGTGAAGAGGTCCCCGTGACCGAAGCCGAGGCTATCAAACTGGAGAAGACGGGTGTCTTGGTTTTTAGAAAATACATCAGAAGATATGGAAAATTGGCTCCGCATGTCTTAGGTTACTTGAACGTTGATAGACAAGGAGTATCCGGCATAGAAAAACAGTACGACAACTACCTAAAAGGAGTCGATGGTTACGAATTGGTCAGTATTTCTGCTTCTGGTAAGGTCATTGGAAGGTTTCTGCAAGCTCTACCAATAGCAGGAAATGATCTTATCCTGACAATAGATTCTCGGATTCAAGAGTACGCTCAAAGATTGTTGAGTAGTTCAAATCACGCTGGTACTGTTATTGTTCAGTCTGCTGAAGATGGTTCAATCCTCGCCATGGTTTCTTCACCCAGTTTTGATCCAAATGTGCTACTTTCTGTCGATAGAAGACAGTGGCTCGAGATTTCAAATGATCCGAAGAGTCCTCTGTTGAACAGAGCAATCAGTGCAGCATACACACCTGGCTCAATCATCAAACCTCTTTACGCCATTGCGTACCTTGAAGATCAACCTGATTTAGCTAGAACTGTTGATTGTAAAGGTTACTACGAATACATTGGAAGCTCGGGAAGAGTCCTTGGAGTTTACAGAGATTGGTATGTGGCAGGTCATGGCATCACAGATCTGAAAAAAGCAATAAAGGTTTCCTGCAACGTCTTTTTCTACACTTTGGCCTTGGAAACTGGTATTGAAAAAATGAAGCACTTTTCCAATCTTTTCATGCTCGATGGCTTGACAGGCATAGACCTCCCTGGCGAACGCAAAGGATTATATCCAGATCCGAGTTGGAAACAGAGTGTTTACAAGGAACCATGGTATCCTGGTGACACCATACTGTGTGGGATTGGCCAAGGTTTTGTGAGCCTCACTCCAATAGAGGTTATAAACTTTTTCAGTACTTTGGCAAATGATGGAGTGTCTTACCGCCCCCATCTTTTGAGTAAGGTTGTCAACCAGCAGGGCAAACAAATCTTTGAATATGAAAGAACGATCTTTAACAAAGTCACGCTTAAAGGAAGCACTATCAAGTATCTCAAAGACGCTCTCAGAGAAGTTGTGATGTCAAACGGAAATCCCGCAGATGAAGGAACTGCGTATCAAGCCTTCAAAGGTTTTGGTATACCTGTTGCTGGAAAAACAGGAACGGCTGAAACAGGCAGAAGCGGCGAGAGACCTCACTCTTGGTTTGCCGGTTTCTCACCAGTCGACTCTCCACAGATCGTAGTCTTGGTCATGCTTGAAAATGCTGGTGGAGGAGGAGAGGCTGCTGCACCTATGGCACGAAAGATCTTAGACTTCTGTTTGAAAGGGATGCAAGACAGATGATCCTGAAATTTCTCAACGACAACTTGGATAGAATAGAAAAGCCATCGCGATACATCGGTGGTGAACACAATCAGGTCGTCAAAGACCCACAGAACGTTTTACTCAGAGTTGGACTGGTCTTTCCAGATTTGTACGAAGTTGGAATGTCAAACCTGGGAATAGCAATTTTATACCATCTTCTCAACAACCAGCCAAAGATTTGGGCTGAAAGGATCTTCCTACCGTGGAAAGATATGATAGATCTCATGAAACAGAAAGACGTGGAACTTTTCACGCTCGAATCAAAGACCCCGTTGAGAAAACTCGATCTTGTCGGTATATCATTGCAGTATGAACTGTCTTATACCAACGTTTTGTGTGTACTTGAGCTTGCCAAAATACCACTCTTTTCCGATCTGCGTTCAGAGAATGATCCGATTGTCATTGCAGGTGGTCCGTGTACGACAAATCCGGAGGTAATGGCAAAGGTTTTCGATGCACTAGTCGTTGGAGACGGTGAGGAAGTCATTTTTGAAATAGCACAAAGCTTAGTTCAGACGAAAGGAATGCCGAGAGAAGAAAGACTCAAGGCGCTTTCACAGATAAAAGGAGTATACGTGCCGCTCTTTTACACTCCAACGATTCCACCGAAACCGAAGTTCGATTGGGTACCTTCGAAGATAAACCGAAGAATTACCAGAGACATAAACCGAATAAGAATACCGCCACAGAGAGTTATGCCGAATGTGCAGCTCGTTCACGATAGAGTTGTAGAAGAGGTGATGCGTGGTTGCACAAGAGGTTGTAGATTCTGCCAAGCCGGGATCATCTACAGACCTGTGAGGGAAAAGTACAGCGAGGTGATTCTTGAAGAATCAATTTCATCTCTCTTATGCACTGGATATGAGGAACTTGCACTCTTGTCACTCTCCACAGCCGATCACAGTTCGATAGTCGAGTTGCTTCGAAAACTGCGAGAAAGAACAGAAAACTCTGGTGTTTCACTGTCGATACCTTCCACAAGACTCGACACCTTTGGACTGTCTATAGCACAGGCCGTCAACAAAGTGCGAAGGACAGGACTAACCTTTGCACCAGAGGCTGGAACCCAACGACTCAGAGATGTGATAAACAAGAATGTAACCGAAGAAGACTATGTAAGGACTCTTGAGTCAGCAAAGAGCGCCGGCTGGAATAGGATAAAGTTGTACTTCATGATAGGTCTGCCTACCGAGACAGACGAAGATCTTGCTGGCATAGTAGAGATGGCAAAGATAGCGCGAAAGATCGGGTTCAAGAAGATAACTCTCTCAGTAGCCAACCTAATTCCAAAACCGCACACACCATTTCAGTTCTCAGAGCAAAAATCCATCGAGTATCTGAATCATGCTCAGAAAATCTTGTCAAAAGCGAGAGAAATAGCGATCATCGATTTTCATGATACAAGAATGAGCCTGATTGAAGGTCTGCTCTCAAGAGGTGATCGAAAGGTTTTTGAGGTTGTTTTAGGTGCTTTCAAAAACGGTGCGTCTTTCGACGACTGGCAAAACTTTTTCAACTTTGATTCTTGGAAAAGAGCCATTGAAGAAGTTCAGATAGATTTGAACGCCTATTTGAGGCAGAGAGGTCTATACGAAGAGTTTCCGTGGGATCACATAGACGTCTGCGTTAGTAAAGAGTTTCTGATCAGAGAATACCAAAAGGCAATGCAGGGTATTGTGACACCAGATTGCAGGTGGAATGGATGTGCCGGTTGCGGTGTTTGCAACCAAGATCTGCAGAACATTCTGGAGAAAAAACAACAGCGGGGGTAGCAGATTGAATATTCTCTTAGCAGCGTTAATACTGTCAGGCATGATCGTACTACAGAATCTTTCGATACTCTTCAGAAAAACTCGAATGTCTTTCATCGCTCTATCTCAGATCATCTATGCACTCTTTCTTTCGCTTCCCTTGAAGATACCCTACACACTACAGATTCGATTCAAAGGTTTTTTCTACTTTCTCTTGATTTTTGCAATCATGGTATTTCTCGGTGGGGTTCTGAAAGCCGAACAAATGAGGTTTTATAGGAAGATTTCATTTCTGGACTTTTTGTTCATAGGTGTCTTATTGCCAGTTTCAGAAGAACTCATTTTCAGAGGAGCTGTACTGTTTTTGTTGCCAAACACAATACTCAACGCTGCCATCTTTTCCTTTCTTCATTTAGCTAATGTTTTGAACAAGATGGAACGATTTTCGATCTTCAATTTCCTATACAGATTCACAGTCGGTTATATCTTCGCCTACTCTGTTATGAGCACACAAAGTCTTTTTTGTCCAATCCTGTGTCATATCATCAACAATTCTGCAGGACTTCTGGCACTATCGAGATCGAAACATGAAACCGAAAAAAGCACAGATGCTGCTGAGCGTAAAGATGGTCAATAAAGAGACGGAGATCATCTTGAGTGTGATCACCTGAACTATACCCGTTACCGCCTCTCGAATGTAGTAACTCATGAGAAAATAGCTGATGATACCTGAGAATACGAAAGAAGTAATCAGAACAAGCAAAATCTTCGAGAAGGAACCAACAGAATTACCCAATATCCAAGAAATTATGGCAACTGTTATCCAAAGCAGAAAAGAAGGAATGGGGGAGAACTTTCCAAGAATCAACTCAAAGATAACCGCATGATAAAGAAAAGACATCAGAGCAGTGTAAAAAAAGGTTCTTTTCATTTGAGTTCCACCTCTATTGGAAGTGCAAGGTTCATCGAAAGCCACAGCCAGCTGACTCTGACATTAGAATACCCCACGGCATACCATTCGCCAGACAGCAGCTTCTCTTTAGCCAGTACATTGAATACAGCGTAGTTCTTTCCGTTCAAGGAATCAGCAACAAGTTGTAGTGTATCACCTCGTTTGTCGTGAAAATACACTTGATAATCTACCGGATAAACCGCAAACCCTTTTGGCGGGTTTATCTCTATCTTGCCCTGCAGAAAACCATCTTTCAAGACAAGTTGACATATGAGTGATGTCATGGAAAGTTTCTTCACATAGTATCTGTAAACCAATACCCCAGTGGCGTAATTCAGCACCACCAGAGTTATACACAGAAGCAACAGAAGATTTTTAGTTCTATTTTGCTTCGCCACTAACAACATAACATGCAACCTTATGATTCGAAGAGATTTCCACAAGCTGTGGGTGGTCGTTCTTTTCGCAGTACTCGACAGCATATGGGCATCTGTCGAAAAATCTACAACGCTTCGGTGGATCTATTGGTTTTGGTACACTACCTTTGATATTGGGTTCTTTTCTCTTCTGCTCGGGGTCAGGTATAGGTACCGCAGCAAGTAGCGCTTTCGTATAAGGATGAAGCGGGTTTTGTAATACCTCTTCTGTTGAACCCGTTTCCACGATCTTGCCAAGGTACATCACCGCGATGTTGTTGCTCATATACCTGGCAACAGCGAGATCGTGCGTTATGTACAGATAGCTCATGTGGTGATCTTCGGCAAGCTTCATCATCAATTTCATTACTCCAGTCCTAATCGAGACATCTAACATAGATGTGGGTTCGTCTGCAACAACAAAGGATGGATTGAGAATGAGAGCTCTTGCAATTGCAACTCTTTGTCTTTGCCCACCGGAAAGTTCGTGAGGAAATCTGAACATGAAAGTCTCTGGCGGAGTTAAACCAACACTTGCAAGCATTTCAGCTACTCTATCTTCTCGTTCCTTCAGATTCCCTATGTCATGAATATTCAGCGGTTCAGAAACTATGTCAAAGATCGTCATCCTCGGGTTGAGAGATTCATATGGGTCCTGAAAGATCATCTGGACGCGCCTACGGAGTTGCCAGATTCTCTCTCTTCTATTGTCAAGGAATTCAGCGAGAAACTTTGGGGCATTTTTCGAAAGTTTGAGAAATCTCTCTGCGTAAATTCTGTCTATTCCTGAAAGTCTTTCGAGCTCTTCGTCGGTCATCTTCGAAAATCTCTCCACATATGTTCTTTCAACATAACGCCTTGCCAGAGACTCGCTATCGTACAGAAGGGGAGTTACATCTTCTTGTTCTACGATAATCCTTCCATCTGTTGGTTCTTCAAGCCCAACGAGCACTTTTCCAGTTGTTGTCTTACCGCAGCCAGATTCACCAACTAATGCCAGTGACTCTTTTCTCTTTATTTCGACGCTGATATCATCTACAGCATGAACAAAATGCCTTATTCTCCCAAAGATACGTCTGTGCGCAGGAAAAAGTTTTCTCAGACCTTCTATCTTTAACACCGTATCATTCTGCATAGAACTGCACCACCTCTCCGACTTTGACTGGATGATGGCATGCCACGAAATGCCCTTTCTCGACCTCCACATACTCTGGTTCCTGATTCTGGCACATTTCATCAGCCTTTGGACATCTTGGTGCAAAGCGACATCCCTTTGGTGGATTGAGTAGATTTGGTGGTTCTCCCGGTATAGTCACAAGATCGGTCTTTTCTCCCACCGTGCTCGGGAAGGCATGCATCAAACCGTATGTGTAAGGATGCATAGGCTTTTTGAAAATCGTCACTGAATCAGCAAGTTCTGCAAATTTACCGGCATACATAACTGCGATCTTATCGCTGACCTCTGCTATGACTGCAATGTCGTGTGAGATATAGATCATCGCCATGTTCAGTTTCTTCTGTATCTTTCTTACTTCTTTGAGTATTCTGTCCTGAACGATCACATCGAGTGCCGTTGTTGGTTCGTCAGCAATGATCACCTTTGGATCACATGCCAGTGCCATGGCAATTACAGCCCTCTGTTTCATTCCTCCACTGTACTGATGTGGGTATTGATCCATTCTCGATGGATCAAGCCCAACCAACTCAAAAAGTTCGGCAACTTTTTGTCGGGCTTTGTCGATTGGAGTCTGAGGAAAGTGATTCTGTATAGCCTCTATTATTTGATCTCCGACTTTGTACACCGGGTTGAGTGAGTTCATAGCCGCTTGAAAGATCATCGATATACCACGCCAACGATAATGCCTCATCTCTGATTCATCTAACGACACGAAATCAACAGGACCACTGCCCATGTCAAAAAGAACCTTACCACCTCTGAATTCCGCGTTGTCTGGAAGAAGCCTGAGAATAGTCATCGAGATCGAAGTCTTACCACATCCAGATTCACCAACTATTCCGAGACTTTCACCTGAATCAAGATCGAAGTTTATCCCATCGACAGCTTTCACATATCCCATCTTTGTTTTGTAGTGCATTCTTAAGTCTTTCACGGAAAGTAGCATTTCATCACCTCTTTCTGAGCCTCGGGTTGACGATTTCTTCAAGTCCCCTTCCAAGGAAATAGAAGGCAGAACACAGCAAAGTTATACACGCACCTGCAGGAAGCCATAGCCACCAATAGGTACCTATGCTGGCACCCATCAAATAGCCTGAGGATTCAGCCATCTGAATCACGACGCCCCAGCTCATTCTAATGTTCGCAAGCCCTAAGAAAGAAAGGGTGGCTTCGGTGAAGATAGCACCTGTGACGTTGAGCATCATGTACAAAAATGACAGAGGCAGTATGTTTGGAATGATGTGCTTGAATATTATATAAGCATCGCTGGCACCTGTTGATTTTGCTGCCTCGATAAACGGTCTCACCTTCACGGTTAACGCTTGCGCCTTGAGCACCAAGGTTATCGAGCCAAAGCCAGAAAGCATACCTATAATCACAGCCAATCTGAAAAGTGTCAAGTCTATGAACGCACTCAAGACCATTAATAACGCAAGACTTGGGAAAAGCATGACTATATCGGCAAGTCTCATGAAAAAGGTGTCTATTACTCCACCGTAATAGGCACAACTGGCACCAATGATTGTTCCAATAACGACCGTAATCAATGCGGCAGTGATTCCAAGAACGAATTCACGAGGTGTGCTGTACATGATCATGGACAGAATATCTCTCCCAAGTGGATCAGTGCCGAGTGGATGTCTCAGAGATGGTGGCGATGGATGACTCATTATATCTGGATCAAAACCAATTATTGGATCATATGGTGCAAAGGTCGCATATCCAAACGGATCATCTTTCCAAAAGATGTTTTTCATCACAGTCGGATAAAGAGGATAGAGCAAACCAAAAACAGCGAAAAATATTATGACGCCAAGTCCAAAAACAGCCAATCTTCTTTCTCTAAAAAGCTCCCAGCCAGTTCGAAAAGATCTCAACCACAGTTTAAGACGAATCTTCCATATCGGTTCCTTTATCGCCGCTTCGATCATTCTGCTCACCTCAATACCTTATTCTCGGATCCAAGAATGCATACAACACATCTGCAACAAGATGTGCTATCAAAACAAATATGCCGGTGAAAACCAGTAAGCCTATCAACAGCGGTGTATCTTGCTGACTCAATGCTTCAAGGTAAGCCCTGCCAAGCCCTGGCCAGGAAAACATAGTTTCGGTTATTATACCTCCGCCTATAGTAAAACCAAGGCTTATGACAAAATTAGTCATAAGAGGCAACAAGGCATTTCTCGCGGCATGTTTGTCTCTCACAACCTTGTCTGGTAAGCCCTTGGCTTTCGCAGTGGTGATGTAATCCTCCCTGATCACATCGAGCATCGTATCGCGCATCACAAGCATACTACCGGCAAAAGAATACAGTGTTAGCGTGAATACAGGTAAAACCATGTGTCTTATGATATCCCAGGCATAGACCGCTCTGCCCGAGAGAATCCAAGTCAAAATCGATACAAAAACGAAACTGATCAATGTACTGTACAACAAAGTTCTTTTGGCAATCAGTGTTTTGAAATTTTTAGAGATTATGAGTACAGCCAGGAAGACCACAAGAAAAACAAAGGCATTCAACAAGAGTTTGAGAAAAACATCCTGTGCCGAGAAGGAAACATGCCTCCAAAGATTTGGTTCAATGAACTGGTTGAGAGGAAGTATTCCCAAAATGACTCCAAACAACCAGATATTGAATATTGCGAGTAATGGTAAAAAGATCGTCCAAAATACAATGCCTGTGAAAGTTGTCAACTGGTCTACAATCTTACCTCTTTTCCAAGCTGATCTCTTACCAAGGTTATAGCCAAAGGCATAAGAAACCAAAGTCGATGTGACAAACAAAAAGACCGTCCTGGGAAGTCTTTCGGAGATTATAGATGTGACCTTACGTGGGAAGTACGAAAAGGAGACACCGAGGTCCAAAACCAAGAAATTCTTCATGTAATAGAGGTATCGAGTGAAAACAGGTTTGTCAAAACCAAATTGACGTTTGAGGTTTTCTCTTATCTCTGGTGTTATCTTGGGATTCATCAGATATTTGTCGAGAAAACTTCCAGGCATCGCCTCCAACAGCCAAAAGACGATTGTCACGTAGATGAACAGGAGTATGACAATCTGGAAAACTCTCTTGCCAAGAAATTTAAGCACCTTTTACCTCCTCTCGAGTTCATAAAATCCAACCGCCCCAGTACGGGGCGGTGGAGTTGGAAAGCTTCACAACATTACTTTGCAGCTTTGACAAGTGTCGGTGTTCCGTTCACATACTGCAAGCCGGACAACGTCTTTTCATATGGGAATACAACCTGATCTGTTCTGAAGGCTTCTGTGACAGGAGTATCGAAGATCACAACGTAAGGAACATCTTCTGCAAGAATTTCTTGAAGCTTGAAGGAAAGTTCTCTTGCCGTCTCAATGTCGGCGGTAGCAAGAAATTCATCGGCGAGTTTGTCGAACTCTGGATTGTTGTAACCAGCAGCATTGAAATCTCCTACGCCAGCACGTTTGCTGTGGAAGAAATCAGAAACGTGATCTGGATAGTAGCCGAGGCTCCAACCAAGCATGTAAATGTCGAAGTTGAAGGGTTCGTCAAAGACTTTCTGAACGATCAAATTGAAATCGACGAGGTTCGCCTTTATCGGTATGCCGATTTCATTTGCCCATCTTTCGATGTAGAGTGCTATTGTTGCCCTCATTGGGTCATAGCCAGCACCTGGTGCAAGAAGTTCTACCTGATCTATTCTCTGTCCGTTAGGTCCAATCAAGCCTCTACCCTGTCTAACAACGTTGTTGCCTTCTACCTTTGGCTCTACGACCCACTTGAAGCCAGCCTTTTTCAGAAGATCGATTGCAAGTTTTCTTCTGTCACCTGAGCTCATTCCATAGCCTGGAGAAAGCTTTTCGACATTGGGGTTATACCAGAAAGCGTTTCCATTTGGAACGACTCCGTATTGCGGGAAGGCTTGACCTCCAAGGACTCTTGAAGTGAGGAATTCACGATCAACAAGAGCTGCTATCGCTTGTCTGAATTCCTTGATGTTCATTGGAAATCTTCTCATGTTGAAGCACATGTACCTGAAACCGTTCACAGAGTTGGCTATCAATTTGACATTTGCAACCTTCGCGAGTTGGTCAGCTTCACCCTTCTGCAAACCGAGTGAGTTGAAAATAAAGCTGACATCTCCGTTGATCAAAGCAGTTATTGCGGCTGCTCTGTTCAAATACATTCTGTAGATTATGCTGTCAACGTACGGTCCTGTCACAAGTTCAAGTTGTTTTTCGCCTGTTGGCTCTCCATAGCCAGTCCAAGAAAATCCGGTTTTTGGATTCGCAATAGAGACTGCGCCATTTTTGAAGAGAGACAACACACTACCAGTGTCATAATAGTCTTTACGAGCAGTAACCTCGATAAAGGCTCCCTTTTCCCATTTTCTCAGCAAGAATGCACCAAGGATCGGTTCATCGGAAGTATCGTAGTTGTACATAGTCTGAAGCGGATTTCCTGTCTTGAGGGCTGCTTCTGCCTTTGGTTCCCAATATTTCTTTTGGAGAATTGGCATCATCAATGCGCCAAAGTTTGCCTTTGCAAGACTTGGGGTTGTGAAGTGAATCCTCACGGTAAAGTTGTCAACTTTTTCGGCTTTGACGAAGTAGTCTGGGTCAATGTACCCAGCCCAGTTTCCGCCCAAACCGTAATCGACTATGAACATCCTAACGGTATTCATTGTCCAAACAACATCATCTGCACTGAACTGCGTTCCGTCAGACCATTTCACATCTGTTCTGAGCTTCACCGTGTAAACCCAATGATCTCCCTCTTGAGCGAGTTCTGGCAGGTCCGCAGCAAGGCTTGGAATCCAGTCAAATCTGACATCCGAGTAGCCGTACAGTCCAGCTATCCTTGGTCCCATGACATAGCCAGTCCACACAGTTGCATTTGGTCCAAGATAATCCCAGATGTTCAGAGAAATGGGTTCTTGCAAGAAAGCCCAGTTGATAGTCTGTGCGAAAACAAAAGCCGCAACGAAAACCAACAAAACCGCAAACACTTTTTTCATTCCCTCTACCTCCCTTCAAAGAGTTATCCACGTTCATTATACAATTTGTTACATGATCAGTCAAATACGGTTACTTGGTCCATCTTTCGCTCTTGTACTTTTCGAGGACTTTCAAGACATAATCGATATCATCTTCAGTGTGGTCTGCGTTGATTTGAAATCTAATTGTTTCATCACCCTTAGGAACAACTGGAAAGTTCAAACCTGTTGCCAGCACACCGTTGTCAATTAGATAATTGACCAAGTCGGAAGTCTTCTTTGTATCCCTCACCAACAGAGGTACTATCGGATGTTCACTCTCTATGGTTTCGTAACCTATTCTTGCCAAACCGTCTCGAAACTTCTTTGATAGCCTCTGCAAGTATCTGAGTCTCTCTCTACCTTCGTCGCTGTCGAGAATCTCCAAAACCTTCAGAGCACATGCAGCCTCTGCAGGTGTTATTGGATTTGAATAGATGTACGTAATGGCTTTTTCTCTGAGGTATGTGATGATCGTCTGGTCACTGACTACATACCCGCCATTCACTCCAAAAGCTTTACCGAGTGTCCCGATCAAAAGATCTGCCTTGGCGTTTGTAACTTCTTCTGTCCCTCGCCCTGTTTTTCCAAAAGCTCCTACACCATGCGAATCATCAACAATTATGATAACATTTTCCTCAAAGTAGCTGTCGTATTTGTTCGCAATTTCCACAATTTCATCTAAGGGTGCATAATCTCCGCGCATACTGAAGACACCGTCTGTGACTATAATCACCCTTTTTGATTTACCAACCGCATTTTCGAGCTTTTTCTCGAGATCTTTCATATCCAGGTGTTTGTAGACATCTTTGTCCTTTGGTCTGGATAGTTTGACGGCGTTGATGATGCAGTTGTGGTTCAACTCATCACTTATGATAACCGTTTCCGAACTCACAAGCGAAGAGATAACACCTATTACCGTCACATATGCGGCACTGTAGATCATCGCATCTTCACGTTGATGAAATTGTGCAAGTCTTTTTTCCAGTTCTCTATGTGGTAGGTAAGTCCCACTTATAAATCTCACAGCACCAGGACCCACACCATACTGTCTCGAGGTTTCCTCCTCGACTTTGATTATTTCTTCCCTCAGAGACATCCCAAGGTAGGAATTCGAATTCATTCTGATGAATTCCTTCCCAGGAAAACCTTTGAGCAAAAACCTTGGCCCCTTCCGACCTTCAGGTTTCTTGACATCTGTTATTATGAACTCCTTACCCTTCGCTCTACCTTCACTCTTGAGTTGTTCCAGTTCTTGATTGAGTGTTTTCGCTAACCTGTTCAAAGACATCTCTGTCACCTCCTCATTCATCTGTATTTTACAACTTTTCGCTTTCCCAAAAGACTTCGCATTTTCTCGTGAAATATTTTGAATTAATTCGTTGTTGATGTAAGCTCTAAGTGGAAACAAGGAGGGGTGAGATGAAGGCTATTTTAAAGACACACATGGCGGCGGGATTAACCATGAAAGAGGTACCAGAACCAGATACACTTGAGCCAACGGAGGTACTGATCAAGGTTAGACGAGCTTCAATCTGTGGTTCAGACATCCACATCTACAAATGGGATGATTGGGCAAAAAGTCATATCAAACCACCAATGATCATAGGACATGAGTTCGCAGGAACTGTCGTGAAAGTAGGGGAAGCTGTCAATACAGTAAGTGTTGGAGATTTCGTCGCAGCAGAAACTCATATACCTTGTCAGCGATGTTACCAATGCAAGACAGGCAGAATGCACATATGCAAGGATATGAAGATATTGGGTGTGGATATCGACGGTGCCTTCGCAGAATATCTGAAAGTTCCTCAGACCATACTTTGGAAGGTTTCACCAAAGATATCACCCGATTTCGCCTCAGTTATGGAACCTTTTGGTAATGCTGTTCACACAGCATTGGTAGAGGATTTGACGGGCAAGACGGTTTTAGTAACAGGTGTTGGACCTATAGGTGCGATGGCAATACAGGTTGCAAAAGCTGCAGGTGCTTCTCTTGTCATAGCGTCGGAAGTCAAAGAGTTTCGCAAAAATCTTGCAAAACTCAACGGTGCTGATTTGGTGATCGACCCAACAAAAGAAGATTTGGTTGACAGAGTCATGCAGTTAACAGATGACGATGGAGTTGATGTCCTTTTGGAGATGTCTGGCAGCGTGAACGCACTCGAGCAAGGTCTAAAGGTTTTGACGAGGGGTGGCACAGCTTCAATTTTGGGTGTTTTCAGTACAAAAGTGACAATCCCCATAGACGAATTGATAGTTTTCAAAGGAATCAAGATATATGGGATAACTGGCCGCAAGATCTTCGAAACCTGGAGAATCGCTGATCAATTGTTGAGCAGTGGAAAGGTTGATCTGTCAAAGATAGTGACACATGTGATTCCTTTCGACGAATGGCAAAAGGGTTTTGATCTGATGTCAAAAGGCGAATGCGGAAAGGTGGTAATGGTTGTTTCAGAATAGGGGGTTAGTCCCCCTATTCTATCATCATTAGATACGGATAATGCGGCTGGCCACCCTCGTGCACATCTATCTGTACCTGATCGATTGCCCTTTCTAAGGTTTCCTTAATGATCTCTATCTCAGAGTCCACAGCATCCTGACCAGTGAAGATCGTTACAATCTCTCTTCCTCTCAGATCAAGAGCTGTTAGAGCTCTGTTCATAGCTTGCTTCAAAGAGTGACCGTGCGAAACGAGTTTCTTACCACGCATGATCATGTATTCATCTTTTTTTATCTTCGTTCCATTGTGTTTCGCATCTCTGACCGCACGCGTGATACAGAGGGATACTATGTACTGAGCGGCTTCGATGAACTTCTCTTCGAGTTTCTCTGGTTCTTCGTTGGGATCAAAACTCATCATCGCCGAGATGCATTCTTGAACACTTTGAGTCGGAATTATCACCACTCGTTTGTCCTTAGTGTTTTCAGCGGCCTGTTTTGCTGCGAGTATTATGTTTGGGTTATTGGGAAACAAGAATACATGCTGAGCATTCACCTTGTCGATAGCGATCTTCAGATCGGCTGTACTTGGGTTCATCGTTTGGCCCCCGCGAACTATTTGATCGACCCCAAGATTCTTGAGCACCTCGGAGATACCATGGCCCGGGGAAACAGCTACAAATCCGTATTTCTTTGGCTGCTCGGCACTCCTTTCCACAATGTGTTCATGTTGTACTTTCATGTTGTCTATCTTTACCTTTACCATCTCTCCGTACTTGAGTATTTCCTCGATCACGACACCTGGATTGTTCGTATGCACATGAGTTTTCAGTGTTGACCTGTCATGCACAATCACCACTGAGTCTCCAATTCCTTCGAGAAAAGATCTAAGCTCTTGAACTTTATCACTATGAAAATCGCTCTTTCCATTAACCATGATCTCAGTACAATACTGAAACGCAATTTCTTCGGCTGGTAATTCAATAGATACCTCACCGTTTGCACTGGTCACCACTTCGAGGTTTACCTGTGTTTCACCAAGCGCGACAGCTCTAAAACCACTTAGAATATAATAGAGTCCCTTTGCACCGGCATCGACGACACCCGCTTCCCTCAGCACAGGCAACAATTTCGGTGTCTCTTTCACAGCTTCCTCGGCTATTTTGACAATCCAGTCAAAAAGTTCCGCGACGCTCTGAGCCTGTTCAATTTCCTGTGATCTTTCGTCAATTCTTCTGAGCACCGTCAATATCGTTCCTTCAACAGGTCTCATCACGGCTTTGTAAGCAACTTCTCTCGCCATGGAGAACATCTTGACAATATCTTTTGGCATGAGGGTTTTTCTCTTTTCGCAGTACATCGCAAAACCTCTGAAGATCTGTGAAAGTATCACTCCCGAGTTACCACGAGCGCCCATGAGTGTACCATTTCTTATAGCATCCATAACAGCAGCTAAATCGTGTTTGTCTTTGTCCAACTGGTCTAAGTATTTGCATCCTTCTTTCATAGTCGCGAGCATATTTGAACCAGTGTCGCCGTCTGGCACCGGAAAGACGTTCAAAGCATTGAGTTCATCAACATAAGTAGCGAGAAGCTCAGTTGACTTCTTGAAACCGAGCTTCATGAATTTTCCATTAACTTTTTCCAAGATCCGCACCTCCTCAGCGGATCCCCGTAACGTGTACATTGACTTCCACGTCTTCACAATTACCTATGTTCTTCAATACATGCGTGACATTTTCTATTATATTCTTGGCAACTTCAGTGACTTTCACGCCGTATTCGACTTCTATGTACAGATCGACAACTACTTTACCAGTGTCAAGTTCCTCAACTTTGATTCTCTCTTCTTCTTTTTCTCCGAAAAGCTTACCAAAAAAGCTGTCAGAGGATATGTTAACAGGTCCATAACTCTGCGCAGTTGCGATGTAGGCTAGCTTCTTCAGCGCCTTCAAGCTAACTTGTACTTCACCATAGTCCAATTTGACTACCATGCGTAAACCTCCTTTTTCAAGAATGATACCACACTGTTCAGGATGCCCTCTGAATCAAGTCCGCAATATCTCAGCAATTCTTCTCTCGAGCCATGCGGCACGAATTGCTCTGAAACACCCAGTGTCAAGACAGATTTCCTCCGATCGTACCGGCTGAAAAAACTCATTACACTTTCTCCAAATCCACCATTCACAAAACCTTCCTCGACTGTGACAAAGATTTCATGTTCATCTGCAAGATCCTTTAGAGTCTTTTCATCCAAAGGTTTCACACATCTGACATAAACGATCGTGGGATCAAGCGAGATTGTCTTTTCCAATCTCTTTACCATATCTCCAACAGCCAAAATGGCAATCCTGCTTTTTCCTTTCCTTACGATCTCCCAGTGAAAAGGATCGATCACCTTTGATCTTTCCCAAAGCTCATCGAAGAATCTCACCTTTTCAATGTCCTTTGGATAGCGAATAGCAACTACTCCTTTTATTATACCATCCTCAAAAATAGTCTTGAGTAACGATACCAGTTCAAGGGCATTTGAGGGTGTGAAGATTTTCGAATTGGGTATTGTCCTGAACAGTGCGATGTCTGCAAGTCCATGATGAGTTGGCCCATCTTCTCCAACAAGCCCCGCCCTATCTATGGCAAAGACAACATTGAGATCTTGTAAAGCCACATCGTGAAATATTTGGTCATATGCCCTCTGTAAAAATGTTGAATAGATCGCCACAACAGGTATCAATCCAGCAGTTGAAAGGCCTGCTGCAAAGGTAACACATGATTGTTCTGTGATACCAAGATCGGCAAAACGTTCTGGGAACAACTGCGAAAATCTCTTCAGTCCAGTTCCATCTGGCATAGCCGCGGTTATCGCAAAGACACTGAGATTCTTCTGAGCAATTCTCACGAGTGCTTCACCGAAAACTTCACTGTAAGGCATCTGTCCTTCTTTTTTCAGTGGTTCTCCGGAATCTGGATCAAACTTCGGGGCACTGTGGAATGTGACAGAATCGTTTTCTGCTGGTTCATATCCCTTGCCCTTTTTTGTGACGACATGAACGACCACGGGATAATCGTAGTTTTTCAACCTCTTGAAAAGGCTCGTCATCATCTCCAAATCGTGCCCATCTACAGGTCCTATATGTTTCAAGCCGAGTGACTCAAAGAAATCAGAACCTGCAATGAAATACTTCATGCTTTCGCGAATTCTTTTTAACTCTTCTTCGACATTCTTTCCAAACTCAGAACCCTCAAGTATTTTCTTGATGATCTGTTTCAGCTTGACGTAAGCTGGAGTGGTTCTAATCTTTGTAAAAGCTTCTGAAAGCGCACCAACATTTGGTGCAATTGACATTCCGTTATCGTTGAGTATTATCTTGATCTTCGAATTCTGTGTTTTGATTTGATTCAGACTCTCCAGAGACTCGCCATTTGTGAGGGCTCCATCTCCGATGACAACTATGACATTTCTCTTTTGGTTCTTCAGTTTCAATGCCCTCTCAATTCCGAGTGCAGCGGCAATCGATGTTCCAGCATGACCTGCACCAAATCTGTCGAGTTCAGATTCTCTGAGCGACATATACCCGCTTATACCTCCGAACTTCCGTAGAGCCGAAAACTCATCCCATCTGCCAGTCAACAACTTGTGAGTGTAGCACTGGTGTGAGGTGTCCCAGATTATTATGTCTTCTCTGGGATCGAAGACGCTGTAGAGTGCTAATGTAAGCTCAACTACACCAAGATTTGATGCCAGATGACCGCCTCGCGTTGAGACAACCCGTATGATACGTTCTCTGATGATGCTTGACATTTCTTTAAGTTTTTCAACCTCTGCGCCAACTACGTCGTCAAGATTCAATTTCACTCTCTCCATAAAGCGATTGAATCTTCGCGTAAACATCCTGAATTTGGATCTTCGCTTCTTTCAACGCAAAGATCAATTCCTTGTAGATTTCTACACCTTTGTTGTAAAGATCCACTGATTCATCAAAAGAGAGATCTTCACGTTCGAGTCTCTCGACGATTGTCTCAAGTTCTTTTATCATCTGATCGATCTTCACGTACTATCACCTTCACAGTTCCGTCCGAGAATCGGACGGTCAATTCATCGTTCTTGTTCAACTTCCAGGCACTCTTGACCCACAAGGTGTCTTTTTCAATTATTGCATAACCTCTTTCAAGTATACCTTCTGGGTTCAAAGAACTCAATTTTGCCTGCAAAAGTTCCACTCTTTTTTCACAAAGTAGTAGATGTTTTTGCATCGACTGTGTAAGTTTTTCAGCATTCTCAAAGGTGAGATGTACTCTGTTCAATACCTTATCATTCATAGATTTAAGTAATTCCTTCCCAAGATTTTCGATATGAACCTGGCTATTTTTTACCTTCTGTCCAAGGTGCAGATAAGCCTTCTGCAGCAAACTCCTTGCATAATCGGTGATTTGTGATCTATCTGGTACGGCTGCTTGAGCTGCTGCTGTTGGTGTATGAGCGGCATAATCAGCTACAAGATCGATGAAAACCGTATCTATTTGATGACCAACACCCGAGATCACAGGATGCTTCAAGTTGTAAACGGCTTTCACAACCTGTTCATCGTTGAACACCCAAAGATCGTCTGCAGAACCGCCACCTCTTGTTATTATCACCACATCGAGATCTTCAAGATTTGCATCACTCAGAGCTTTGATAAGCGTATCTCTTGCTTCTTCTCCTTGGACACCCGTGTGGTAAAGAAAGATCTCAACGACCGGGTACCTTTCTTGAATTGTTCTGAGAACATCCTGATAGGCTGCGGAATTCCTTGAAGTTATAACGCCTATTCTTTTTGGGAACTTTGGTAATGGGCGCTTGGGCTTTTCAAAAATCCCTTCTTTCGAGAGTCTGTTGTAGATTTCTCTCATCTTCAAGTAAAGTAAGCCACGTTGAGGTAGGATCTTTAAACTCTTGCAGTGAAATCTGTATATGCCCCTTGGAGGATATACTCTCACATCTCCATAGGCTTGAACTGTCTGGCCATCTACCAGATTGACCCCCCTTGAAACTGCTCCAAAGCACACACATCCTATCGAGGTGAACTCGTCCTTAAGAATGAAAAAGAGATGACCATTCCGTTCTTTGGAATCTGTAACCTCACCGACGATTTGTATGTCAGTCAGGTATGGATCATCGTTTATGAGGCTCTCTATGTAGTAGGTGACCTCACTGACCGTGTGAATTTTCTCCAAAGAGATCATCCTTTTTTAGAAGTTTCTGGGCAAATTCTACAACTTGTTTCGGCAAACCGAATCTTTCTGCAAGCAGGATTGCAACAGTTTGGTTCAAACTCTTCCCTTTTTCTAAAGAGAAGTCTATCATCTTGTGTGGATCTTGAGCTGCTAAATCTTTTAACTTCCCACACATATAAGCTTTTGCCGCTTTCTTGACAACTGCAGGATAATGTGTTGTGAAAAAGACAAAGTCGTCCGAAGAATTCAGATAATTGATAACTGCCAAGGCAAGTGATTCGCCCTCAACTGGATTGGTGGTTGAACCGAATTCGTCAATCAGAATCAATTTTCTCTCATCGAGTCTCATGATTTCAACAAGAGAGGAGATTTCTTTGGCAAAGGAACTCAAGCCAAGTTCATCACCTTTGGACAGGGCTCTGACATGGACGAAAAGTGGCGATGAGAAAAATTCACACGGCACAGGAAATCCAAGATGCATGAGAACCACAAAACTTCCTATCGTTCTCAGCAGAGTTGTTTTGCCACCCATGTTAGGTCCGTACAGAATGGTCACACCTTTGTTCGCTTCAAGAGTTACTGGGTAGTATTCATAACCATTTCTGTTGCAATATTCAACAACTGGTGGGAATCTACCGTTTTTGATTTCAAATCTTTCAGAGATCTCTGGTATGGAACAGTTCATTTGGAAGAAGAAATCATACCTGCAAAGATCAAGATCGACTTCTTCGACAACTTTCTCACAAGATTTGAGCAGTTGTGAATTCTCTGCTGCAATTCGCGCTATTTTCTCCAAGATTACCTCTTCTTCATCTCGCATTTGTTCTTCTACCTTCTCAAGTTCCTTATTCAATCTCTCAACGTCCTCAGTTCGTCTTATTCGAAGATGATATCTTTCATCGGATTTTCTCACAACCTCAACCAAGTTTCTCTCTATGAGTCTTTCAGCTACTTTGCTTTCACACGTGAACTCTTCGCCACGCAGATTGATAGAAAGCTCCTCTTCAATGGCCCTTTTCAGCATCTTCATTCTATCTCCTATTGATTTTGAAAGAGACAAGTATGCCTTTCGAAAGGCTAAAAGTTTCTCAGACTGAAGATGAAAGTCCGGTGAGTCAGAGGTCAGTTCGACGAGAGTCTTCCAAAGACCAGTCAAGTTCGGAAAATCCCAGATATCGCTTGTCACATATGATAACTTAATGGCGTAGTAGACAAATCTCTTGAGCTTGGCTAAATCACTTATGCCCTTGAAACCATACTGAGTCTGTTCTCTGATGTTACCCAAGAGCTTGAGTTGGTCTTTCAAGACCTTAACTGTCGATCTGTCAAGTGCCAAAACCTTCTTCATACGATTCCAGTGCTCGCAAAAACTCTTTTCATCAACTATGACAGGATTGAGTTCTTTGAAAAACCTTCTGCCGTATTCTGTCCGCGGCTGAAAAACTGATAGTATTTCATCGATCATTGTAAATTGGCGAGTTGGACGATCGAGAAACAGACTCAGTTCCTCCCAGAAGATTATACTCTAACGACAATGAAGGGTAAGAAAGGGCGAGTTTTACTCGCCCTTCAAGCGATGATCAAAAGTATCAACGGGGCAAAAACTTCCGCTACGAGAGACATCACAGTTATCATAGTGTTCAAGGAAGGACCAGCGGTATCTTTGAACGGATCTCCAACTGTATCACCAACAACAGCAGCTTTGTGTGCTTCAGAACCTTTACCTCCGTGGTGTCCTTCTTCGATGAACTTCTTCGCGTTGTCCCAAGCACCACCTGCATTTGCCATGAACAGCGCGAAGATAATACCTGTGACTATGCTACCTGCAAGAAAACCAGCCAGGGCTTCTTTACCAAGCACAATCAGTGTAAGCGCTGGAGCCACTATGGACAAAACACCTGGAAGAATCAACTCTTTCAGTGCTCCTGCTGTTGCTATATCAACACATCTTGCATAGTCAGGTTTGGCTTTGCCTTCGATCAGTCCTTTGATTTCCCTGAACTGTCTTCTTATTTCATCTACCATTCTCTGTGAATTTCTCCCCACAGCTAAGATCAACAGGGCGGAGAGAAACGGTGGCATCATCGCACCAATGAATATTCCGGCTATGACACGAGGAGAGATCAGCTCCAATGAAGATATGTCCACAAGATGGGTGTAAGCTGCAAACAAAGCCAAGACAGTCAAAGCAGCAGATCCAATTGCGAAACCTTTTGTTATCGCCTTTGAAGTGTTTCCAGCAGCATCGAGCATATCGGTTACCTCTATCACATCATCACCAAGTCCAGATTGCTCAGCGACGCCTTTCGCGTTGTCAGAGATTGGACCGTAAGCATCAGCAGAAATGATCATGCCCACTATTGAAAGCATTCCAAGGGCAGCGCTCGCTATCCCATAGAAAGGATCGATCCCAAATGCCTTTGCAAGGTACCAAGCGGCAACTGTTGCTGCAGAGATACACAAAATGGGTGGGACAACACTCACAAGACCATATGAAAATCCAGTTAGAATGTTAATAGCTGTTCCAGTAACAGAAGCCTCGGCTACCAGTTTGGTGGGCTTTTTCTCGATCGATGTGTAGTAATCAGATGTCAGCCCTATCGCCACACCGGCACCAAGACCCGCTATCGTCGGAAGAAATATGCCAAGCCATTTCGAACCTTCAAGTCCTGAGAACTTCGTTACGAGAAAGAGCAAGAAAACGAAGATAAAACAAGTTGAGAAAGTTCCCATATTCAGAGCTTTGCCTGGGCTTCTCTTGATGCTTCTTGTCACGAAGACAAGACCGAGCATAGAGGCAAAAAGTCCCATCGCGGCTATCAGCAATGGCATAGTGGTTAGGATTCCCCCGCCGATCTCAGAACCGATGACCATTGCCGCTATGACACTCGCAATATAAGAATCTGTGAGATCTGCCCCCATTCCTGCTACATCACCTACGTTGTCACCCACATTGTCAGCGATCACCGCCGGGTTTCTCGGATCGTCCTCTGGTATTCCAAGTTCAACCTTGCCAACCAAATCGGCACTGATATCGGCGGTTTTTGTGTATATACCCCCACCCGCCTTTGCAAACAATGCAAGTGCACTCGCACCAAAACTGAAGCCCAACACGATGTTCGATGCGTCTGAATCACTCCAGCCAAATACGATTTTGAAAAGGAAGAAAAGCACTACTAATCCAACAAGGGAGATGCCTACCACAAACATCCCCATGACAGCCCCACCATAGAACGCAACTGGGAAGGCAGATTTCAAACCACTACGTGCTGCTGATGCCACTCTGACATTTGTCTCTACGGCTGCTCTCATACCAAGATAGGCAGCCAAGGTTGTAAAGACCGATCCAAGGACATAAGCAAATGCCATGCTCAGACCAATCAAAGGACCTTTTATGAATCCGCTCACCAAACCAATCACAACAGCCATAATTGCCACGAAAATCGCCAATGTTTTGTTCTGTCTTCTCAGATAGGCAAGTGCACCTTCTTTGATAGCCGAAGCTATCTCTTTCATCTTCTCAGTGCCCGGATCCTTTCTCAGAACATAAGCGTACAATCCAAGGGCAAGCAAGATGGAACCGATTCCCGAACTCAAACCCAGTACAAACCAACTCACAAGACCACCCCCATCTCAAATATATCAAATCAAATATATCAAAGTACGACTATGTTCTCTCCAAAAAAGCCAAAGGTTTTCAAAATGTTCTTTGTATCGAAGATCAGTTGACTGTTTTCAACAACCATTTTGTAATCTATTCTCTTCTTGTGCGCAGTTGTTATTATCACTATGTCTGCATCTTTACAGAGTTCTTGAGTCAATCCCTCGGTCTTCCTCTCTTCTCCCATAAAACTGAATTTTTCAACATAGGGATCAACCACGATGACAACGGCTTTGTTCTTCTCGAGGTGCTCGAGAACCTTCAAGGCGGGAGACTCTCTCGTATCGTCTATATCGCCTTTGTAAGCTATGCCCACCATGAGTACCTTTGCACCGTTCAAACATTTTTTCCTTTCGTTGAGTAGCTGCATAGCCCTTTGAACAACATACTGCGGCATGTAATCGTTTATCTCCCCAGCAAGTTCTATGAGTCTTGTGTGGTAATCGTATTCACGTGCTTTGTAAGTCAAATAGAAAGGATCTATCGGTATACAGTGGCCTCCAACCCCTGGTCCTGGGTAAAATGGCATGAATCCAAAGGGCTTGGTCGCAGCGGCTTCGATGACCTCCCATATTTTTATACCCATCTTTTCTGCAACGATTGCCATCTCGTTTATCAAAGCTATGTTGACTATCCTAAAAGTGTTCTCCAAGATCTTGGACATCTCAGCCTCCTTCGGCGAGGAGACTACAAAGACTGGTGCCTCGAGTACACTTTCGTACAACATTCTTGCCACCTCTGTTGATTTCCTACCAACACCGCCGACTACCTTTGGCGTGTTCTTCGTTTTGTAGACGAGATTACCTGGGTCTACTCTTTCAGGACTGAAAGCCAGGTAAAAATCTTCTTCGCATTTCAAACCTGTTGACTCGAGTATGGGTAAGACAACCTCTTCGGTCGTACCTGGGTAGGTAGTCGATTCGAGTACAACCAACATTTCTCTGTGAAGCCTTTTGGAAATATCTTTTGCAGTGTTAATGACATATGTCAGGTCTGGCTGCTTGAATTTGTCAAGTGGTGTGGGCACACATATCGTGGCAACATCACAGTCTTTCAACTTATCAAAGTCGTTGGTTGCGCAAAGCCTTTCTTTTCTAACCAACTCTTGAAGATCTTCAGTGACAACATCTCCGATGTAGTTTTCTCCTTTGTTGACCATATCAACTCTCTTTTTTTGAATGTCGAAACCAATAACTCTGAACCCTGCCTTTGCCTTTTCAACTGCAAGTGGTAGACCAACATATCCCAAACCTATCACACCGATAACTGCTGTCTTGTTGATTATCTTTTCTTTCAACATCCTCTCGCCTCCTCGAAGTATCTTTTGATATTTTCGGCTACATAAGCCACCTCTTGATCGCTTATTTCAGGAAATATGGGTAATGCGAGTACTTCCTCAGATAGAGACTCAGTATTTCTAAGACTTTGAAAACCAAAGCGTGAGAAACACTTTTGCTTGTGTAATCCAAGAGGATAGTAAATCGCCGTTTCAACACCTTTTTCTTTCAGGAAATCCTTCAAAGAATCTCTTTGCCCATTTTTTACTCTTATGACGTACTGATGAAAAATACACCGGAAATCATCGTGAACCGTTGGAATATCTATAAAACGAGGACTGAGCGGACCAAGAAGTTCGTTGTAAGTCTTTGCCACATTGATTCTCTTCCTATGATAATCGTCAAGATACTTCAATTTAACCCTTAATACAGCGGCTTGAAGTTCATCGAGTCTACTGTTCACACCCTCGATCTCATGGAAATATCTCTTTCGAGCCCCATGCACTCTGAAAATTTTACAGAAATCCGCTATTGAATCGTTGTTCGTGAGTATCATTCCGCCATCTCCATAGGCACCAAGGTTCTTCGTTGGAAAGAATGAGAGTGTCGAAAGATCTCCTACTGAACCGCTTTTCTTGATAACTCCATCCGAGAAATACCAAATGGAACCTATTGATTGAGCGCAGTCTTCGATCAACTTCACACCAAAATCCTTTCTGATCCTTTCGAGTCTTTCCAGATCAACGGTCCTACCAAAGAGATGAACCGGTATGAGTGCTTTAATTCTGTCTCTTTGTGGATGAGTTCTCAGCAGCTGCTCGACTTGATCAAGATCGATGTTGAAGGTTGAAGGATCAACATCCACAAAGATCGGTGTGGCACCATTGCGAGTTATACAGCTCGCTGTAGCAAAAAAACTGAAACCAGTCGTAATGACAAGGTCATTTTCCTTTATGCCAACTGCCTTTACTGCTATGTACAGCGCATCAGATCCGTTTGCGACAGCTATGGCGTGTTTCACTCCTAAGTAGGAGGCAACTTCTCTTTCAAAAGCCTCTACATTCGGACCCATGATCAACCTGCCAGACTGCAAGACTTGATCAACGGTTTGCAGTATCTCTTGCTTCAGATGTTCGTACTGCCTCGTCATATCAAAGAGTGGTACTTTCATGTTTTTCACTCCTTTCGCTGGAGAAAGACCTTGCCGTCTGTTTGGATCATCAAGATGAAGATGTTCTTCATACCCAATGATTTTGCCCTCTGTGCTATCTTCTCTGCGTGCCTGAACGAAGCAACCAAAGTGGTATCGTAATCAAGAAGCTTTACCTTATCAGAAGATAGAACAACAACGCCATTCACAGTCTTGTTGTGTTTCAAAGGGTCATCGTCGACGAAGCACAGTACATCTATGCCTTCGGTTGTCAGTACATCTAAGAGCGTCTGACCAACTATACCCGCGCCGTAGAGAACAATCTTTCTGAATCTTTCTCTGGACAATTGTTCAAGAACTTCAACAAACACAAGCCTGGAAGTCGAGTAGAGCCTCGCCGTTTCACGCAGGTAGGAAACCGACAGGTACTGCAGTCTGTAGATCCCATCTTGGGTCAATCTGTATTCCATCTTTCTCCTGTTGGGACCAACTTTTTCAATCAGCCTCTTTTGCTCAAAAAGCGCAAGATATCTGTTGACCATCGATGGTGCAATCTTTGCCAATTTAGAAAGTTTTTGCTGAGAAAGAGAACCATTAGAAAAAATGGCTTTCAAAAGTGTGTATTCTCTCAAGAGAACAGATGGCTCAAAGAAAACCAAATCTTGCATATCGATCACTCACCGAGTGAATTATACAACACGATCTGGTGAAATTCCTAAGAAGCGATGTGAAATCAAAAAACTATCAGATAGAGCCAGTAAACAAGCACATTCACGATTGTTACTACAAAACCAACCTTGAAAAACTCGACAAAGGTTAAATGAACGTTCTCTTTCTCGGCGTTTTGAACGATTATCACATTGCTTGCAGCACCAAGGACGGTTAGATTTCCAGCTATGGTACTGCCAGCGGCGAGTGTGCAGAGAAGCAAATTGCTGGCATTCTTAAAGAACGTGAGAAACAAAGCGACAAATGGAACATTTGATATGAATTGACTCACACCAACACTGACGAGCAATACCTGTGGAATACTCGAAAAGTTCATAAAGGAAACATATCGTTGGAAAAATCCACAATTCCAAACAGCTTGCATTGTGACAAACATTGAGACAAAGAAGATTATTGTCGCCCAGTCTATTGATCTCACCAATTTGAATCTTTTCTTGCTCAGTACAACAACTGGCAACGCTGCTATAGTCGAAATGTAGCTCAGTTTTAGAGATTCGCGACCAAAAAGGGCACCGATGATTCTTATGCCTATCAATACCAAGAGTAAGATCAGTGAGAGTTTTGAGATCGCTGAGAGCTTGGGATCGGTCACATTTACCGCTGAGTGCTCGATCCTTTCGTCTTTGAAAGAATTCTTGTAGAAGATCTTGAGAACAAAGTAAGTCAAGATCATGTTTAAAACTGTTGGAATGAAGAGATACTTGGCGAATACCACAAAAGGGTTCTTCATTTGGCTACCAAGCGCGATGAGAAGATTTTGAGGATTCCCAATCGGGCTTGTGACACTACCAATTGTGACACCAAAAGCCAAGGCGAGCAGTAAAGCTTTTGGATTTATCTTGTGTTTTGATGCAAGATAGATCATCAGAGGTGTTCCAACGACTGCTATGGTGTCGTTCATCAACAACGCCGAGAAAAAGCCACTCACAATTATTACGAGCAAAAGCAAGCTGGACGAATTCTTTGTTCTTCTGAAGACCAAGTATGAGAGATAATAAAGATACCCGCTTTCTCTCATCGCTTCCCCAATGATGAACATACCTATGAGAAAGAGTATCACATCGAAATTTATCGACAACAAAGCATCCTTCAAGGTTATCTGCCTTGTCAAAATCAAGAACAAGGCAGCGGCTGTCATTACCTGCCAGATCTTGAAGGTTACCTTCCCAATTCTTCTGATCGCAATAAGTGTAAAGACTGCTATGAGCACCATTAGAGGTATACTCACAAAAGACACCCATAAGATTCTATGTTTTGCAAATATCTTTTGAGTTAAAAACAATCATGCGATGATTAACTTCCAATGAACTTTCGAAAATCCTCAGGGCAGGAATTTGAATCTGTAGAACCCTAAGAAATATTTGTTTTGTACACTTGGCATCCAAGATGGATCAAAGTTCATCAACTCACTGAATCTTACAAATCTCAACTCGCCAGAACCTTCGCCAATGGGTCCTGTGTGGTAGAAGACCCAGCTTTCATTATCGCTCTTGCCCAGATCACCCAGATAAACCATCAAATGGTATGGATACTCAAAGTCCTCGGGGTGAAAAAACACCATTATGTCTGCAGGTTTTGCAACCTTCACATCCTTAGCCACAAACCTCATTGAGTTCTCGTACAAGATCCTGGCTGTGGCAAAGGTACTGAACTCAGAGATATCTGTGAAAGGACCTCTCTTCACCCTGAAGATCTTCTTTCCCAATACTGGCACGTTTGGATAATTGTACCTCTGCACGTCTTCAAAGATGGGACCAGCATATCCTGTCTGCATTAACCAAGCACTGTCATGCTTTCTCAAAGCCTCTCGTGCACAGTAACGAACAAAACCTGAACAATCTCTCTCTTCTTCATTCCAGAGCAACGAGTCGTTCTTGAAAGCACTCATGCCAATCCAGATAAACCAATTTCTGAATCTTGCCGCATCTTCTTCATCGAGCACTAAGAGATCTGGGTAACCATCTTGATCAAAATCTGAAAGATCTGCTTTGACTACAAACCTAATCGATTTTGTCTTCTTCAAAAACCCTTTGCTCTCAAAGTACAGTTCTATCCTTTCTGCAGGTTTCACACGTGGTAGATACAAGCCTTCCTCAGTTATCTGATAGCTCCTGTTTGAATAGACACGTGCTGCGGCTATCTTTCCTTTGAGAAACAGGTTCTGCGTGCTCCTGATGGGCTCGAGACTCAACTCAAGATCCACTCGAAAACTAAGGTCCAAGATCAGCATTAATGAAATTACCGTTGCGATAGCAAGACACAAGATTGGGAATATCTTCATAACTGACCTCCCGCATGAACCTTTCCAAATAATCTCTGTGTTCTCCTTTCAACTCCTCTACTCTTGTGCCCGTCAGATATAGAATGAGCCCTTCTTCAAACCATCTTGGCATAGTAAAACTCTTCTGAATAAGGTAATGAAGCATCTCGTGTACAATTGTCTGCTCAAGTACACCCTTTTTCTCAAGTACGTCAAAAGGCTGAGTCATGATCACACCATCGACATAGATCCCACCAACGTGGTATGGTTTCCCAGTCAGGGTATGAAATTCATATATAGACTCTGTCTCAACTAAAAGCACATCAAAATCCACTTGAATCTGCAGCAGATCAGCTATCCTGTACAACTGATTGAGAGAAAGATCATAAACCTTCAAAACCTCACTTAGACTTCTCAACCTCAAACCATACGCCGATGTCAAGCACGTCAACAGCTGAATGAGCATAAAGACCTTTGTGATACATCGAGTAAGCCCTCGCTGGGAGAAGCTGATATCTTCCATTCAGAGTAGCCCTCCACACGTAACTCAAAGTATTCGAAGAATAATCAAGCACAAAGAACGCTATTCTATCTTCGTGCACCTCAGTTGCTGTGAACCATCGACCCCATGTTCTGTACCACATGTAATCGAACTTCGAATAGCTCTGTAACCCTTTTTCTCTGTATCTGTCCAAAATCTGTGCGCACGAAGGAAAGTAATCTTCCGCAACAAGATAGCCACCTGTTCCAGATTCGAAATCTATCTTGGTCTTTATTATGTCTCCGGCACTAATCGAAATAGGCCACGTTTCCTCTCTAAAGATCACCTCGCACGGCAAGTTTGTAGTCCATGAGTCATTGCCAGAGAAATAGAAGCCTTTGTCTGCCACTAATCTGCTACCATCCCATTCAAGGACACGAACCGCAACAAACGGAAGCTCGACAAAGCCACCTTTTGTGTACCAGTAAGTTCTATCCTCCGTTCTGAGGAGTATTTCAAAACGACTGCAAGACAGTCCAGTAACGCCATGTGGAATCTCGGCTGCAGGGGTTTCATTCATCCATAACTTTCCATCTTTCAGATAGACGATACCTTTGTCAGTCAGAGATGCGTCGAGTACTTCAAAGTAGCTCTTTGCTGTCTTTGTAACAGTGTCATACACCATGGCACCGCCACCGCGCAAGATGATCAGTATCAACCCGTTGAGGGTTTCAAGACGCTCAAAGTCGTAAGCAACATTACTAATGATTAATTTTGTATCTTCTATCCGCATCTTGGTGTCTTTGTATGTGTAATCACCGTTTTCGTACTTTCTCAGATAAAGTTCTTCTGATTCAAGTTCGTTCAGAGTTCTCATCGAAACTGGAAGATAATGTTGAGAGATCGGTACAAAGGCATCAACAACGGTTTTTTGGTCAATCACAGGTATCTCGAATCTTTTGTAGAAACTTCTTCTGATCTTTAGTCCTTCGCTGACCTCCGCAGTGGATCTTTCGTAATAGATTACGTGAACTTCTACAAGCCCACTTCCATCCAGAGTAAGGTTAGCTCTATCGATCTCGATCTGACCTTCTCCGACCAGTTGAACTGTTCTACCGTTGTTACTAACCAAAACTTTGGGTTCATCGATCTTTGGCAGAACCTCAAGCAGAGCTAAGACCGCAAAAGCTGTGTCCTTCGTCGAGTACCACATGTGACCATCTTTCTTGCTCATCAAATAGTTGATCAATTTTGATTGAAGCTCTTTGTAAGTTCCCCATTTTGCGAGCGATCTTAATAATACAGAACTCAGCTGTACATCGGTGACCAAGTAGTCATCTTGAACATCTATGAAAGCAAGGTTTCCAGTTTGCTTAACCAAAGCCACTGCGTTCTCCAAGGCTTCTCTTGATGAAAGTGATAGATACACCCAATCTGTGTTCTTCTGTACATCGTATTCTTTGTGCTCTACACCATAAAGATCCAAGATGTATGAACCGTGAGCAGAAAGATTTGTCTTCAAATACTCGAGCCCAGATTCTATAACAGATTCAGCGACATCAAACCCAGCCTTCTTAGCATAATATAAACCTTCCATAACATAACAAGTCATGAAATCGCTGCTTTGATCGGTCTGCCACCAACCCCAACCTCCGTCGTAGTGTTGGTATTTGTAAAGCCTCATCAAGCCTTTACGAACTATATCATCGAGATCTTCTATTTTCAGACCCATTTGAGTTGCAACGATCGCTGGGAAGAAACTGCTCATCGTCTGTTCTGTGCAACCATACGGGTATGCTATCAACTTTCTTATAGATTTTTCAACCAGCGGTACTATACTTGAATAGACGGTGACCTTCGCCTCTTTGTACTGACCTTCCGGCAGATTTAACGTCTTTCGACCGTTTAAGAACTCAAGTGCATAAAATTCCCTTTCGAATGCGAACGGTCTTACAGGCACATTCAATGCCACCGCGTCTGACAAGCCCGTGTTCGTTGTTGCAAAGATCGTTATGGTAGCCGGATCAGACTCACTTTTCGCCTGGATTAACCACCGAGATGAAGCGAAATCTTTTGGCTGAATGACAAATTCGCTTTCAACTTGATCTTCCAAAGGCAGTCCGCTGAAAGTATCGAGTGGTGGCAAACCAGTTGGAATGAGCTCAATTGAATTTGGCAGTTCTATCCAAAGTTTTGTTTCTAAGGCTTCTGAGCTTTGGTTGAAAACCATTGAGCCTATTTGAATGATATCTCCTTCTCTGAAGAAGGAAGGCAGTATCGGTCTTACATAAAAATCTCGTGTGACAACAAATTTCCCATCTGCCTGAGCAATCTGCCTCTTTGAGAACCCATAACCGGTCGCAATAAAGGTCGTTATGCTGTCAGGTACCTTGAATCTGATCGTCGCTGTACCGTTTTCTACTCTCAAATTCGGCACCCAAAGAGCTGTGTCTGGGAAGTATTCTCTGACGTTTATCCGTGCTTGTACAGCCGCTGCTTTGTAATTGTCAAAGGTTTTTACCTCAGGCATAGTCGCATACAATACATTCTTTTCGCTTAGATAAAACCACGAATGTGCAAACTCCCAAGAGACTTCAGGGTATTCATTTTCTGGATATATCTCTTCCTCGACAGAAATCGGCTTTCTACCCAGCATCGAGTAAATCGCTTCATCTACGATTGCCAGAGAGAAAGAGAAGTCTTCATCTGCTTTGATCACCACTCTTGCATCTTCTCCTGGTTCATAGGTCTCTTTATCAAAATGAATTTGAAGCTTCCGTACATTCAACTCTCGTTCTATCTTGAATTTCTTTGAGTCTGATAATTTCTTCCCATATGAATAACCAGCAAAGATGATGAAGAGATTTCTCTCCACTGCGTCAGATGGTACAGTTATGCTGACAGTATCATGCCCCTGAACTACAACAACCTTTACCGCATAGATTCGATCACCAACCAACGCAACCACACCAACGGTCTTCTGTGGAGTGAATATCTCTACAGAGATCTGCTCGTTGACTCTGTAACTCTGCTTATCGGTGAGCAGTGCAAACTCGGAAACGGTGTACCCATGCACCCAAGAATATGAATGAATGTAAATGCTTTTCTTTGCTTTTCTGAAACTCAGTTCAGTTCTGTAACTACCAATCAATCTCGGTGTGAGTTCTATCAGACCATGACCGTCGATGATTTCTACCGTCTTGACTTCTTCGCCAAACTTGACTTTCATTTCCCCGCTCAGTGGTTGGTCAGTAAGATCTGTTACCTTCACTTTTATCGCAAGTCTTTCGCCTGGTTTTGTGAAGATATAATCGTTGTCCACAGTTATTTTCACGTTGTCTGCATGAATGTAGACCATCTTTTCTTGCTCTATCTGCCTTTGACTTTCGTCGGTGACGATCGCTTGAATCGAATACTGTCCTTGGAAGCCTTCCTCAACCTTCACAGATACGGTGACCTCACCATCTTCATTGGCTATCTCGTATCCCCGAAAGACAAGAAAACTCTCTCGACCATCTTCAGGATACGCATGAACATAAAAAGCAACGCTGGCGGCAGCCACCGGCTGTTCGTTGAAATACTTCACCCTCACAGTTGCCTGTAGATTCTCGCCTGCGATGTATTCCTCTTTCTGAGTTTCAATCTCAACTTTATACTCAGGCTTTCTGTACTCCTCTACAAGGAAACTGTCGTAAAAGTAATTGCCTTCGTGAAATACCTTTATACGGTAGACTCCAACTGCGGCTGTCTCCGCAAGCTTGAGAGAGTCCCAAAAGCCACCGAGCTCGTCTGTGTTGAGTGTCTTTTCATATATCTGGTTATCTTTTGGATCTGATACAACCACCTCTACCTTAGATGTACCGAGTGCTGTGTAAAGATCCTTATCCCTTTTAAGAAGTTGTCCCTTGAAGTTCACAGTATCCTTTGGTTTATAAATTGGTCTGTCAGTTACCAAGAACAACTTTCTATCGGAACTTTCGGTGTAGTAAGGTCTGTGCAGCTCACTCACTGTGTAAGAATTTTCCTTCTTTACTATTACACTGTCGAAGTCTTCTTCGACCTCCAGTAATCCTTGATCATCGGTTTCTGCTTTTAAGAAAACTTCCCCATCTCTTATCAAAAAAACTTCAGCCCGTGGAAGGATTTCGGAGGTTGTTTTCATTGTGCACAAAACTGTCTTTCCTGCATCTACGAAGAAGACCAGTCCTATGTCTGTCACCAGAAAAACTGTTGAATCAAAAACTTGCGTCTGATCTCTGCTTGTTAGTACTGCATAATAAAAGCCCACTTTGTTGAAGTTTGTCGAAAATCTTTGCCACTTACCAGTTACCTCATAAATTCTGTAAAAGACTCTTCTACCGATCTTTCCCCTCAACTCTTTGTAAGAATAGCTTCTATTTGAGAGAACCACTACCGGATCTTCCTTCAATTCGTAGATACTCAGAACTACTCTGTCCACATCACCGACCGAGAAGGAAATATAACTTTCTGGTATTTCGAGCACAGCGTTGTTCATGAAGTATGCATAGCCAGCAAAAGATGTGACTCCAAAGAGCGTGAGCACAAGACCTATCTTCTTGATCATAGCCTATCTCCCCCTTCTTATTGAATTCATCTGCAGAAAGTTCATTGATTCATCGTAAGTGATCTGAAGATTCCTAAGGTCAGCAAACCCAAGCTCTTTCCATCTTTCCAAGACTTTTGGCAATTTCTCAACGGCTCCGAACAGTTCCCACTCACCATTGTAAACAGCATATCCGTTTTCTTCGACGTGATAGATCTTTTGTTCTTTCTTACAAAGCGACCAACATGTCAGATGCAGTATCCTGAAGATCTCTGCTTCAAAGAAATCACGCACCCGAACGGATCCAGAAAAACCTTTTGGATACAAAGCTGACAATCTTTCAAGATTCTTCTGATTCAATTGTCCAAGTAAACCCTTCGCTTTTAAGAAGCGGGTCTCAATAACTTCGCTTGCATGGACAAACCCGGAAGATCTCTCAAAAAGAATAGCTGGTTGAGAATTAACACAAGCTATATCTATGGGTGCTATTATTCTACCACCGTCTTTGAGCTGCCTTAACCACGTAAGTGGGATGACGTCTACAGCAACGGTTACAACTATCGCATCGTAAGGTGAAAACTCTTCACATCCAACTGCACCATCTTCATTGAGAAAGACCACATTCTTCACACCGAGCTTATGAACAGCTAACATTGCAGCTTCAGAGAACTTCTTGTTGTACTCTAAGCCGACTATCAACCCATTCTCACCAACGACTTGAGCCATGACACACGCGTTGTACCCCGTGCCCGAGCCAATCTCTAAGACTTTCATATCTTTCCGAAGATCGACAACTTTCATAAAGAGCGCCATCAAAGATGGTTGACTGGATGTGCTCTGATCTTCTTTATCCTTTGAAGTCACGACAACGTCGTCTGAGTAGAGTACCTCGGGTGGGTAATCGTATTCACAGAAGATCTCTCGCGGAACTTTTTCAAAGGCTTCGAGGATATCTTTGTCATACTGACCTGTCAGAAGTATCTGCCTTACCAACTCGCTTCTCCATGAATTCGCAAACATCTCTACGCCTTCTGTTTTATTATAACACTTTGACTCTCTGTGTTGGATCGATCTTTCTTGGGATTTCACTGAAGAAAGAGTATCACAATACCAACCCCCCGCCCATAGGAAATTTCAGATTTTGAAGGGTGTATGATCTGACGTAATAACAGCCTCGTCTTTATCTTTGTGCGGTCAAATCAAGCTGTACAAAGGCTGCACCAAAGATTGGTGCTCAGCCTTTTTTATTTTTCTCATCTGCACAGATTTAGAGAGTTGCCCAGCTTTCTAACCTTTGATACTGCCTCTAACGTGTTTGGTAAACAAGACAGATCAGCTGATGAGAATATTCTCAATCTCACCCATAATCTCGTCTGAAAGCTTCTGCTTCACTTCAACGGCTTTGACATTCTCCTCGAACTGTTCTATCTTCGACACGCCCAGTATCACACTCGATACATGTGGATTTTTCAATATCCACGCTATTGCAAGTTGCGACAGAGTGCATTCGAGTCTGTCTGCTATCTTTTTGAGATTCAACAGTTTTGTAAAGGTTTTCTCGCTCAGCAATCCTGTCTCTTCAAATCTCTTTTTCAACCATTCATACTTTGCCAATCTTGAACCTTCGGGTATTCCTTGCAGATACTTTCCACTGAGAAGTCCTGAGGCAAGCGGGCTGAAGGTCGTCAGACCCATTCCGTATTTTTCATAAATTGGCACATATTCTTTTTCAACTCTTTCTCTCACCAACATGTTGTACTGTGGTTGTTCAACAACAGGAGGTATGCAACCCAATTCTTTTGCTGTTTTGTGAGCATTCTCGAGTTCTTCGGCACTCCACTCAGACGTGCCCCAGTAAAGCGCTAACCCGCTTCTGACGATCTGATCCATCGTCCAAACAACTTCTTCCATAGGTACCTCAGGATCGGGTCTGTGACAATACAGAAGATCAACATAATCAAGCTGAAGTCTTTTCAGCGATGCCCATGTGCCTTCAAGCAAATGTTTTCTTGACAGACCTTTATCGTTCGGACCGTTTCCACCCCAAAAGATCTTCGTAGAAATCACCAAATCAGATCTTCTGTAAGCTTTAATGATCTCGCCAAGCATCGACTCTGCCATTCCATTTGCATAAACCTCCGCGGTGTCGATAAAGTTAATCCCACTTTGCACAGCCCTTTTCACCAAGTTCTTTGCAGCTTCAAAATCAAGCTGAGTACCAAAGGTTATCCACGAACCCAAAGACAGCTCACTGATTCTCAAACCCCATTTGCCAACTTTTCTGTACTCCATAGCAACACCTCCTATGTTCGTTTTCCTAATTATACCAAATTAGTCTGAATTTGAATCTCTTCTTTCCAGTCTTCACCACTCAGAAAATTGATATACAATAAACTGAGACTGGAGGTGTTCGTGCTGTCAGATTTTTTCTCTTGGGTAGTCTTTCTTAGTAGCCTCGGCACAGTGGCTTTCGCGTGGGGACTTTTCCTCTCAAAGATGGGACGCACGTCTCCCAAAGATGAAGAGTATGAGAACTTTGAAGAAAGGATCGTCGAGTTGATGGGACAGTTCAGACAGATCTCATCTGTCAGGTTGCAGATGCTCGACAAAAAAATAGAAGAACTGAGAAAATTGATCAAGGAGGCTAACAATCTCTACGCTTCGCTTTGTATTCAAGAAACAAAGATTGCGGAAAAGATAGCATCTTCAGATGAGCCTCAATCAGTCGTGGTTGATGCAGAAGAATACCAAGAGCCCGCAAAAATGAAAAAAGAAGCTGTGATTGACAAAGAAGAAGTCGTGATCAATTCGGCAGAGAGTTCAAGTTCATCGGTCGAAAGGAAGATATTGTTGATGTACCAAGAAGGGAAAACCGAGCAAGAGATTGCAAGGGCTTTGGGAATAGGAGTGGGAGAAGTGATGCTAATCCTCTCGCTTTTTAGACACCGAACTGACCATTTGTGACTATTTGAATGAGTATCTGCGCGATCTGTGGATCCAAAACAGTACCAGCCATCTCATTTATTATCTCTATTGCCTGCGCCTTTCCAAATGCCTCTCGGTAAGGTCTTGCACTCGTGAGAGCCTCGTATATATCTGCCGCAGCTATTATTCTCGATGGCAGTGGAATTTCCTCGCCTTTTAAACCGTCTGGATACCCCAAGCCATCCCACCGCTCGTGATGATGCCTGACCCACTTTGCCTCTTTACTCTTGAAGATACTGACTGTCTTCAGCAGCTCCTCAGATTTAGTAGAATGACTTTTTATGAACTCAAACTCTGCGTTAGAAAGTTTCTCTGGTTTGTTGAGGATGTAATCTGGAACACCAATCTTACCGACATCGTGTAGCAAACAAGCTGTTTTGATTCTGCTGCACATCTTTTCAGGCAACCCGAGTCTTTTCGCTATCATGTAAGACAACTGAGCAGCTCTTTCACTGTGACCGCTTGTGTAGGAATCTTTTAATTCGAGGCTTTTGACGAGCAATTTCAAATTCTCAAGTTTTGATTGTTGGTACTCGCTTCTGTACAGGTTGCCAAGTTGAATGGCAAGAAAGGCGCCGAAAATGACTGGTATAACGACCAGTCCAACATAGACATACAGTACGTAACCAAGGACGACTATCGGCAACGTGAGAAAGGCTCCAATGAATGGTACTCTCACCGTCATCAAGAAAGTCTTTCCAAAGGATTGAGGTACCGACAGGGATAAGACCACAGTGAAAAAGAAGGAATTCAAAAACATATACAGTAGAGCAACCAGAAGTACAACCCACATGTCCCGTGCTGCAGAGTTGGTCGACAGGATTTTGAATGTCTCAGACACAATGCCAGTTGACAGACCAATCTGAGAGATATTGAACAGATACTTGTAAGGATCTTTGTTTCTAACGAACAGAAGACCAGAGGTGATGACAGTTAATGATGAAATCAAGATGGCTTGACCGGTCGGTATTAAAGTTGCAGCGAGGATGTTCGCTACAAGTCCTCCCGTGAGCCTAATGACTCCGTTACTCAGCCTCGATATGGTAAAACCTACTAACTCGAATGCAAAACCTAAAAGCAAGAAAACCAAAAACAAAGAACCAATTTGTCCAAACCCTTTCAGTGCAAAACCAAGAAAGCCTAAGTAAAAGCCAAAAAGAATGCAAATATACAACTTCACAGGTTTTGACATCATCTCTTTTCACTCCGCTCTGGAGCCGGGGTGACAACCAGGTCCTATCACCACCACTCTATATTTCCAACTGCAGAAACCAACAGTGCGAGGAAGCTTCCGGTGAGAATCAATATTTTCCACAGCTTTTTCACGACAATCCCCCCTATGTCTCAGAGTTGTACTCCGCTCTTCGGTACTCTTCGCTCCCCCGCTTCGCTCTTTGAGATTGCACCCCGGCTAATTCAGCTAAGTGCCCGCTCTATCTTCTGTACTATTTTATCTACTCCAAGTTTGGTGATGGCTGAATAACCAATCGCTTCTACTCCCAAATGTTCGCCAACCACCTCTATTCTCTTTGCGAACTCAGATTTTTTTATTTTGTCCACCTTACTCAGAACAACAACAATTGGCGTTCCAAAGTATCGACTCCACTCAACGAACATTGTATCACTTTCTTGTGGAGAAAGTCTACTATCAATCAAGAGTACACAGAGCTTAATTTGTGTTTTTCTGTATTCAAAATATCTTTCAATCAGCTCTCTCCATTGATCTATCTCATGCTTCGATCGTTTAGCATATCCATAACCTGGCAGATCTACAAAATAAAACCTCTTGTTCACCAGATAAAAATTGATCGACCTTGTCTTGCCTGGTGTTTTGCTCACTCTTGCAATTCTTCTGCCAAACAATACGTTTAGCAGGGTTGATTTTCCTACGTTGGATCTGCCAACAAAACAAACTTCACCATCCAGTGGTTTTGGAAAGTGCTTTTCATCATAAGCACTTACGACAAATTCAACGTCCTTCACAAACATGCCTGCTCCACTGCCTGATCTATCGTTTCTATGAAGATGAATTGAATCTTTTCTTTGACTTGAGGTGGCAACTTTGAGAGATCTCGTTCATTAGATTTTGGAAGCAGAACTTTGTTTATCCCGTATCTGTGAGCTGCAAGCACTTTTTCTTTTATACCTCCAACGGCGAGAACTTTGCCTCTCAAGGTTATCTCGCCGGTCATTGCGACGTCATTTCTCACCTTTCTTTTGAGTGCCGAGGAAATCATCGCAACGGTCATCGTTACACCAGCAGAAGGTCCATCCTTTGGAACGGCGCCTTCCGGAAGATTGATGTGTATATCGCTCTGCTGAAAGATATCCTTGCACTTTTCACCACAGTAAGACCTCGCAACACTCAGTGCGATCCTCGCAGATTCTTTCATGATCTCTCCAAGTCTTCCAGTCAGGATCAATTCGCCTTTGCCCGGCATCATGAGTGTTTCGACGATCATAACAGTTCCGCCGTACTCTGTCCAGGCAAGTCCATGTGCTGCACCAACCTCGTTTCTTGAGAGTATGACATCGTTTTGAACTGTTTCTGGTCCAAGATAGTCTTCAATCTCTTTAACTCCTACCCTTACGGAATTTGCACCCTCTTCCAGCTTGAGGACAACCTTTCTCATCAATCTCTGAAGGGATCTTGTTAATTGTCTTACTCCTGCTTCTCTTGTGTAAGATTGAATTATCTTTCGGATCGCACCTTCTGATATTTTGAACTGACCATGATCAAGTGCGAATTCCGACATAAGTTTGGGAATAACATAGTACTTCGCTATGGCGAGTTTCTCATGCTCTGTGTATCCTTCGAGCCATATGATCTCCATTCTATCGAGCAACGCCGGTGGTATGGTGTGTGTGACATTTGCAGTAGTTATGAACAAGACATTTGATAGATCAAAAGGTACTTCAACATAATGATCAACAAATTCTTTGTTTTGTTCTGGATCGAGCACCTCAAGGAGAGCTGCGGCTGGATCTCCCTGAAAACTCACTGCCAGTTTATCGATCTCATCTAACAAGAGCACGGGATTTTTACTCTGAACATTCCTCATCAACTGAAGAACTCTTCCTGGCATCGCTCCAACATAGGTCCTTCTGTGACCCTTGATCTCTGCCTCATCCCTCAAGCCTCCAAGTGACATGTGAGCGAATTTCCTATCGAGTGCTTGTGCGACAGCCTTTGCGAGCGATGTCTTCCCCACACCGGGTGGACCAACCAAACAGAGTATGGGAGCTCTCACAGATTTGCTTCGCTTTCTTACTGCAAGAAACTCGAGAATTCTTTCCTTTGCTTCTTCAAGCCCATAATGACTTGCCTCTAAGATCTTCTTGGCTTGCATCATATCTTCTCTGTCTTGCGTCGAGTTATTCCACGGCAGTCCGACCAACCAATCCAAGTAAGTTCTCGCAACAGTAGCTTCTGCTGAGTATGGCGACATCTTTTCAAATCTTTCAATCTCGGTAATGGCCTTTCTTTTCACATAATCTGGTAACTGCGAGTTTTCAACTGTTGCACGAATTTGAGCTGTCTCAGAGTTTTTCTCTCCAAGTTCTTCACTGATTGCTTTTAATTTCTCTCTGAGGAAAAACTCTTTTTGGCTTTCCTCGATTCTTTTTTTGACCTTTGTATCGAGCTGTCTTTCTATCTCGAGAATTTCATTTTCGTGTGTGAGAATCTCAAGTAACATTTCAAGCCTCCTGCTTGGGTGTAATTCCTCGAGCAGAGCTTGACGCTGTTGAAAGGAGATAGGTAGCAGTGATGCGATGAAATCTGCAAGTCTGCTTGGTTCAGCAGCTTCAGAAAGAGCAGTTAAAGTCTCCTGCGGATATCTTTGAGTGTACAAGGCATACTTGGTGAAATTCTCAGTAACAGTTCGCATGAGTGCTTCCATCTTTTTAGTTCTCTTGTAACTACTTCTGAGAACTTCCACTCTTGCAATGAACGGTTCTTCTTTGATTATCTCGTATGCCCTCGCTCGTTCTATGCCTTCGAGCAAGACTCTGAAAGTGCCATCGGGAAGTTGTGCAACTTGAAGAACTCTTGAAATTGTGCCAATCTGATAGAGTTCTTCAAAAGATGGCTCTTCAACAGAAGGGTCCTTTTGGCTCGTGACGAAGATCAATTGGCTGTACGAATCTATCGATTGTTCGAGAGCCATTAAAGTCTTTTCTCGCGCGACATGAACCGGTACCACAGTCTGCGGAAAGACGATCATTCCGTTCCGCAGATGTATCAAAGGAAGTTCTCTGGGTAATTCAGGACTTTGAAAGGTTTCCTTTGCAAGTTTCTCAAGTTTTTCGAATTTCTTTTTCATTCGACCACCTCGTGATGATCTTTTCGATCAAGTCGTCTTGAGATTCCATTTGAACTGTTCTTCCATTTTTGCAGAATTCAAAGAGGATCTTCAAACAACTCTTTGGCCAAAAACCTTCGAATCTGTCTGCCCATTCTACCACTAATATCCCATCTCTTCTTTCGATGATCTCTTCAAGATCCATTGAAAATTCCTCTTCCACTTTGTCCAACCGATACAGATCTACGTGATAGACAGTCGTTGTTCCTTTATAGATGTTGATCAACGAAAAAGTTGGGCTGGTAACTTGCGATTCATCTATTCCAAACTCTCGAGCCATCGCACGCACGAAGAAAGTTTTACCCGAGCCGAGTTGTCCATAAAGAAGGAGGATCTGTGGTGCTTTCAACTCCTTTGCCACCACAAGAGCGAGTCTCTTCGTCTCATATCTGCTCAGACATCCGAAATCATATTTCATCGTCATTGGCTTCCCTTAATTCGACTCATTATGTCTATCAATTCGTTGTGCAGTAGGTTGTTACTGAACAGATAGTTACCGCTCTCGATAGTTGCCTGTTTTCCTTTGAGATCTGTAATGAAACCTCCAGCTTCAGGAACTATAACGAACAGTGGTGCCACATCCCAAGGATTAGCCCTTTTCGCCACAAAAAAATCAAACCTTCCACAAGCAACATATGCTCCAGCCAATATAGCACTACCAGTCATTCTCATTCTTCTGACCTTCTTCTCAACTGCATCTATGAATGACCCTGTGAAACCAACGTAAAACCCAACATTTCCTATACTGTCTTTGAGTTTCGAAGTCTTTGAAACGTTTATTCTCTCACCGTCGAGGTAAGCCCCACTACCTTTTAACGCATAATAGGTCTCGTTCAACAGCGGATCGTGTGCAACGCCCAAGATCACGTTTTCTCTTTCAGCATAGGCAATTCCCACAGCAAAGGACGGCAGCCCATGAACGTAATTCATAGTACCATCTATTGGATCTATGATCCACATCCTTTCGCCCTTTTCGAAAACTCCTTCTTCTGCCAAGATTGCATCAGATGGAAAATGTTTTCTAATCTCCTGAACGATCATCTGCTGTGCATATCTGTCACAATCAGTAACAAGATCTTGAAAAGATGTTTTCTCACTCACATTCAATGCATCTCCCCAGTACTGCATTAAGTACAAACCGACCTTCCTGGCAAGTTTTATAGAGAAATCAAGTCTATCCATCATCTGTCCCTCCCCATGAAATAATGAGGGGTCCCTTGAGGACCCCTCTTTGGTGGGTGCGGCAGGGATTGAACCTACGGCCTCTTCCTCGTCAAGGAAGCGCTCTTCCACTGAGCTACGCACCCTCGTTGAAAATTCTACCACATCAACTGAATTAATGCAAGAGTTTTTTCCCTCTTGACATATGCCTGAGCTTTTAGTATAATGTAAGCAATAAAATTCTTCTGGAGGATCTTTGATGTTGAGTAGACTCAATTTCAATCAAAAGGTGGCTCAATTCGCATACGCTTATTGGTGGTTTAGGGGAATGCCCTCTTCCAAGGTTCCCCTAATACCACTTGGTACATAGACAGGGGAATTATAAGGTAAAAGGGAAGAGGGCATCCAAAAGAGGATGCCCTCTTTTTTTTAAAAACTCACTTTTGGGGGTGTTGGTATGAAAAGGTTTATAGCCGTCGTAATTCTGATTCTTTCGATTCTGAGTTTTGGTGCAGTGAGGATCGGTATCACACAGATCGTAGACCATCCCGCACTTAACGCTGTTTTTGACGGAATCGTTAAGGTCCTCGAAGATGCTGGATTCAAAGTTGGTCAGGATGTACTCATCGACAGGCAGAACGCACAGGGAAGTATGCAGAATGCTGTGGCAATTGCTAAGAAGTTTGCAACAGAGAAGGTAGACATAGTGGTAGCGATCGCAACCCCATCAGCTCAAGCATGTGTTCAAGCAATAACAGACAGACCGGTAATCTTCTCAGCCGTGACAGACCCAGTTGGAGCGGGATTGATCAAACAACTCGGTAAGAACACGACAAATGTGGTTGGCGTCTCCGACATGGTACCTGTAGCAACACAGCTGAGATTGATAAGGAGGATCTTCCCAAATGCCAAAAAGGTTGGCGTAATCTTCAACCCAGGAGAAGCCAACTCTGTCACTCTGAACAACATAGCCAAATCGGCTGCACCATCTCTCGAAATGACGATAGTGGAAATCCCAGGCACTTCACCAAGTGAAATGATCACAGCTCTGAACAGTATTGGCCCAAGCGTGGATGTTCTGTACATCGGTACCGATAACACGGCTGCTTCTTCGATAGAAGCGATCGGTAACGCGGCTCTAAGGCTGAAAAAACCCATTGTCGCCGCTGATATAGACATCGCGCGCGGTGGTGGAGTAGTCGGGTTTGGTTTCAACTACTTCCAAGTGGGTGTTGAAACCGGACAGCTCTTGGTGGAACTCCTGAAGGGGGCAAAACCAACCGATCTTGAATCACACGTAGTTGGACCAGATTCATTAGTCCTCTACATAAATCTCGACATTGCAAAACAGCTTGGTGTGGAAATCCCAGCAGATCTCGTTGCTAGAGCAGATGTCGTTGTGAGAGACGGACAAGAGGTGGCAAAATGATTCCAGTAATTGAACAAGGATTATTGCTGGCTTTGGCCGCCATGGGTGTTTATATATCATTCCGCCTCGTTGATCTTCCTGATCTGACGCCCGACGGTTCCTACGTACTGGGAGGGGCCGTTGCGGTCGTCCTCCTTCATTCCGGCTATGGGTGGGCTTTCTCCACGTTGATGGCTGCTCTTGCGGCAGGCACAGCTGGTGCTGTAGTCGCGTTCATTACTACGAGATTCAAAATCAACTCACTGCTTGCATCTATCATGGTCATGACCGCACTGTACTCTTTGAGCATCAGAATAATGAATGCACCGAACTTACCAGTGCCGAGATTCGACACGGGCAAGATCACAAGTTATGAACAGATCGTTGGCAAGACTCCTCTGGATGACCTGCTCGGCGATGTGGGGCAAACAACCTTTGAAGGTTCAGGAATGCGTGCAGTGAAAATACCTTTTACAAACACAGCAGATGGCCATGATCTGATCCTCATTGCCGTAGTTGTAAGTTTTGTCGCATTGTTGGTATGGTTTTTCTTGAGAACGGAATTCGGCACAATGTTGAGAGGCTATGGAAGAAATCGTTTTGCTGTAAGGGTCTTGGGTGTCAATCCAGATCTGTTCGCCTATACGGGGTTGATCCTCTGTAATGTCTTTGCTGGACTCTCTGGAGCTTTGTTCTCTATGTACAGTGGTTTTGCCGATGTGAACATGGGAATAGGTACCGTTGTGATCTGCCTTGCCTCGGTGATCTTAGGTGAGATAATCTTCGGAAGATTTGAGCTGATGTACGGTGTGATCTTTCCAATAGTGGGTGCTCTGGTCTATCAGTTCTTACTCACCTTTGCTATGAAGTATGGTTATCGAATTGGTTTCAAACCGAGTGATATGAAGCTTTTGACAGCGCTCTTTGTAGTTGCAGTGATCGCAGCCAGAAGATTCAAGAAAAGCGAGGTGACAGTATGATAGAGATCGACAGTGTCACCGTAATCTACAACAAAGGGAGCTTAGACGAGAAAGTAGCCTTGAGAGATCTGACATTACGAATTAATGAAGGTGAATTTGCTGTCATCGTTGGTTCAAATGGCGCTGGTAAATCAACGTTGCTGAAATTGCTCGTAGGCGAGGTGAAACCAGTCGAAGGAAGTTGTAAGCTCTTTGGTTGTGAGATCAAATCAGAAAAGGTCTTCAAAAGAACAAGTATAGTCTGTCAAGATCCCAATCAAGGTGTCTTTCCAAATCTTTCTATTGAAGAAAATCTCATGTTGGCTCGAAAAAAGGGTTTGAGAGGACTGAGTTTTGGTAGAGTTGATAAGAAAAGTCTTGAACTATTAGCTTCAACTTGTATGGGGCTCGAAAGAGATTTGAAAAGAAAGGCTTCAAAGCTCTCCGGTGGCCAAAAGCAGGCTCTCGCAATTGTCATGGCAGTTTCTTCCGACCCAAGACTTCTTCTGTTAGATGAACACACCGCGGCTCTCGATCCAAAGAGTACCGAAAGGATAATGGATCTAACCGAAAGAATAAACAAACAGATGGGTACGACTATCATCATGATAACGCATGACATGACCTTGGCTGAACAATTTGGCAGCACCATCATAGTCATGGAAGACGGAAAAATTGTCACAAAAATCGATAAATCGCAACAAAAAGTTGCCGCTTCCCAACTCAAAGCGATGATAAGATCTACGGTGTTCACACCCACATCTTAGGAGGAGTGAGCATGGAAAATCGCCTGCTCGTTGAAGCAGCAAATCTTTTTGGAACACCGATATACGTTTATGATCTGCCCTTTATCGCACAAAGAGTCAAGACAGTTCAAGATTTCTTCGAAGACTTCGATTTCCGATTGGCTTACGCAATGAAAGCAAACTTCAACAAAGATCTCTTATCTCTTCTGAACAAATTGGGTACAATGGTCGATGTCGTTTCCTTCGGTGAATACCTTCAAGCACTCTCAGTCGGTTTCAGCCCAGAAAGAATAATCGTGAATGGAAATTGTAAGAAGGAATCTGAACTCGAGAGATACGTGAAAGACGGTGTTTATTCGATTAATCTCGACAGCTATGAAGAACTGCTGAGACTTGAGAAGATAGCCTCAAGACAGGTGAGAGTCTCAATAAGAGTTAATCCAGATGTAGATCCGAAAACTCATCCTCATATTGCAACAGGTTTGAAAGAAAACAAATTTGGTGTTGATTTCGATACCGCACATGAGATGATCAAACGAATTAATTCTAACAAGAATCTCGAACTGATAGGACTACATTGTCACATTGGGTCACAGATCACGGAGGTAGAGCCTTATCTTGAGGCTGTGGTTTCGATCAAGTATTTTGCGAAATCGGTGGGCTTGAACTTTGAAGTTCTCAACCTTGGTGGTGGCTGGGGCATTGATTACGGTAACGGTAAAGCGATGAGTTTACAGGAGTACAGAGAGAAGATATTCCCTATTTTGAAAGAACTCAACAGTAAAATTGTATTAGAGCTCGGTAGATGGATCGTGGCGCCTGCTGCCTATTTGGTTTCAAAGGTTGAATACGTCAAAAGGACACCTTTTAAGACCTTCGTCATGATCGATACGGGAATGAACCATCTCATAAGACCTGCTCTGTATGGTGCAAAACACAAGATCCTACCTCTTTATGAAACAAAAGGAAGAGAAAAAATAAAAGCCGATGTCGTTGGACCAATCTGTGAAAGTTCAGACACCTTCAGAAAGTCCTACACAATGCCAAGACCAAGGGAAGGAGAATTGGTAGTCATCTGCGATGTCGGTGCCTACGGATACGCCATGGCTTCCGACTACAACCTAATGCCAAAACCAAAAGAAATCATCTGGGACGGTTCAAAACTTTTCACATCTTCTTGAACATCGCTGAGGGTTTTCTCATAAACAGTTCATACCCATAACTTCGAATGAAAAGTGCTTCGCAAAGGCTAAGGTGAAAGTTGTACACCTCGGAAAGATCATTGGCATAATAACCATACAGAGATATTCTCCCCGAATCACAAGTTCTGGATTTCCTATACAGGTTAGTGATATAATTTCTAAATAAGCTGGGGAGGTGTTGATATGGTGAAAAGGGTCTCTCTGATTATCTCTATTCTTGTCCTTTGTACAAGCATCTTTGGATCTTATCTGAATGTGGCTGTTCTTGGAGACATCAGATCTTTGAACCCATTCTTGGTTAAATCATCTGCCGAAAGAATCGTAGTTGGCTATTTGTACGAAACGCTTTTAGGCGAACAGAATGGAAAGATAATTGGTATTCTTGCGTCAGACTGGGCAGTCGATTTCTCTTCCAACAGTTTAACCTTCAAGATAGCAGACAGAAAATTCCACGATGGAAAAGTCGTAACTGCAGATGACGTTGTCTTTTCCTTCAAATACATTCTGGAGAAAAGACTTCCCTTGGGACCCATCCTGGCATATCTCGTTGGTGCAGAGAAGGTAGACGAAAAAACAGTTAAATTGACCTTTCGAATGATGAATACCTCGATGCTCTCCTTTGCCCCAATGGCTATACCTATCATTCCGAAGGAAACCTGGGAAAAGATCCAGGCACCTATGGAGTTCCCAAACATAGAGAAACCAGTTGGAAGTGGTCCTTTGGCTTTTGACAAACTCTCACCACAGACGGTCACACTCAGATTTTTCAAAGACCATCCAAACGCATCCGCAAAACTTGATGGAATCATCTTCCATACCGTACAAGACGAAACTATGGGCTTTCTTGGACTTGTGAAAGGTGATTATGATTATCTGTACTGGGATTTAGATCCTGCACTTGCAAAACAAGTCTTGGATAATCCTTCAAAATACCCAAATCTCAGAATAGCCTTGACTGACGGTGGGTCGGTGAACGTAATCTTGTTCAATCACAGAAAGGCACCAATGGACGATGTGAATTTCAGAAAAGCCGTTCTCTATGCGATAAATTACAAAGAAATCATCGACAAAGTTTACATGAACTTTGCTCAACCCGCATCAATTGGTTTGCTGCCAAAATCTTTGAAAGAACTCTTTCTCGATTCCGTCGGAATTGTTTCCCAAGATGTACAACTTGCAAAGCAGTTCTTGAGCAAATCGAAATATGGAAAGGAAACATTGAAGATGTTGGTCAGTACGGACAAGCAAGCTATGGAAATGGCTGAATACATAAAAATGTATCTGAAGAACCTCGGCATAAATGTAGAAATAGATGCCCAGGGACCTGAAGGTCTGACAACAAAACTGAAAAAAGCCGACTTTGATCTTGCCCTGTACTCTTACAATCTGGGCAGTCATCCAGAGATGATTTTCTATCATCTGCACTCTTCAAGAGGCACGATTAAGGACGGACAAGTGACTGGTTTCAACTACGGTGGGATCAACATGAAAGAGCTCGATAGTGCCTTAGAATCAATATGGATGGCTTTCGGTGATGAAGAACGCGTTCAGGCTTTTAAAAATCTTCAAAAGCTGCTTGGAGAGATTGTTCCTGTTGTGCCGTTGTTGATACCTGCCAACGTAGAAGCTTATAGCGTCAAGAACTTCTCCGGATGGGTTGTATCAGAAAGTGAAGGCGTGATGAACACAGAGACCTTGAAAAACCTTACGTCAGTGAAATGATTTGATAGGAGTGCTCGCAGGTGAGTTTTCCTTACCTTGTGAAGAGAATTATCCAAATGGTTTTAACAATCTTCTTAGCTTTGACACTCAGCTTTGTCTTGATCAGAGCTCTGCCGGGTAATCCGGCAGAGCGTTTTTACGGAGATCCAAGAATACCCGAAGAAGTTAAGGAACAAATAAAAGCTGCCTTTGGTTTGGACAAACCAGTTTGGATGCAGTATCTGCATTTCTTGAAGCAGTTTGCAAAGGGAGACCTTGGTGTTTCTTACACATACAACAGGAGTGTCACGAGCGTTGTTCTTGAGAGATTACCTTGGACTCTTTTTCTGACAGCGGTTCCAACTGTTGTGAGTATGGTAGCTGCGCTGAAGATAGGAGTCTACATCGGTTGCAAGCGTGGAAAACTTGCCGACAAACTCATAAGTTGTGTGGCATTTGCTCTGCATTCAGTCCCTACCTTTTGGTTTGCACTGCTGCTGGTTCTGTTTTTCTCTTTCAAGGTCGGCTTATTCCCGTTGCAAGGCATGTTCGATCCAAAAACCGAGGGGTTTGCCAAATTCCTGAGCTTGATACACCATGTCTTTCTCGGATGGCTAACGCTATTTTTAGTCAACACGCCAAGTTTTGCTGTGTATGTGAGAAACATGGTTGTATCGATCTTAGGTGAGGAGTTCATAATCACAGCTCGAGCAAAGGGTTTGCTCGAGAGAGAAATCAGAAAGAGGCATATTTTGAGAAATGCACTCGGTCCACTTTTCTCGATGTTAACTCTGAGAATAGCTGGGATGTTGGGAGGGGCTGTTTTGATCGAAACTATCTTTTCGTGGAAAGGCATGGGGCTCTTGGTCTTAGAAGCATCGAGAAACTCTGACTATCCACTGTTACAGGCAACGGTGATGATAACGATCGTTTCGGTAATACTGGCGAACTTCTTTGCCGATTTGCTCCAAACACTCTTTGATCCCCGGGTGAGATTCGAATGAAAAGATACAGTTTTTTAAAGCATCTGTGGTATTCCTCTCAGGGTAAATTCGGAATAATCACTCTGAGCCTATTGGTAATCATGGCAGTCTTTGCCCCGCTGATTGCACCTTTTGATCCTTACGACATCACACAACGTGGTCTGAGACTACAACCCCCATCATGGAAGCACCTCTTTGGAACAGATTGGTATGGTACAGATATCTTCAGCCAAATCGTCTACGGATCAAGAATTTCTCTCATAATCGGTGGGGCAACTGCATTAGGTGTAACCGTCATAGGTGGTCTTTTAGGCGTGATCGCGGGAGTCTATGGTAGAGGAATTGATACCCTACTGATGAGAATCGTTGACTTCGTAATGGTTCTGCCTGGACTTCCTATCATGATCATGATACTCACATATGTTGGAAACAGTTTTTACGTTCTCATCATGGTGCTCGTTCTCTTCGGTTGGGCTGGAATTTCAAGGGTTGTGAGGGCTGTCGTCCTTTCTGAGAAGAAGCGAGGCTATGTAGAGGCTGCGATCTGCGCCGGCGCAACAAAATGGTACTTGATCAAAAAACATCTGTTGCCAGCTACATATCCTTTGTTGGTTGTTAACACCGCTTTTACTGCTGCTGGTTCTATGTTAGCTGAAGCTGGATTGTCATTTCTTGGTTTTGGAGATCCAAGAGTGATCTCTTGGGGAAAGATACTCAACAATGCAAGAACTTCTAATGCACTGGTCTTGGGTGCCTGGTGGTGGATAATCTTTCCAGGTTTGGCGATATTCTTAGCTTCTTTTTCTGTGATGTCGCTCGGTGTGGCTGCAGAAAAGTTGCTCAACCCGAAATTGAGAGACAGGAGGGAAGAGGTATGATGATCAGCAATGAAACGATCACCCTTAATCTGAAAGGGAAGGAAAAAATCTACAAAGTTCAGCAGATGCCAAAAGATTTTTTTGACTGGCAGATTGAAAATCGCTTGAAAAGCTTAAAGATTTTCTTGGGTCTGGAAAAAGGTATGCCGAACTTTTCTCCTCACAGTGTTGTCATGTCAACGATCTCGGAAGATGAGGAATTTCCAATAAACAGCTGTATCAAAGGCTTAGGATTGGTGCCAAAGGACGAGCACCTTGAAAGACTTGCAGAAGAAGCTCTAAGATTGATCGATCTTGCCAAGGAAAAAGGCACAAAGGAAACAATGAAAGAACGAATAGAATTTCTACTCAATCTATACAGTAAGCCAGAGATTTTCAACAAGAATGTTCTATCCAGCATCGAGATATACTACAAAAAAACGTACGCCAATGTACTGAAGAACCCCACCGCCAACTTGCTCTTCTATGACAGCAGTAGCGGCTACAGCATCATGTTCAACTCAGTCGTTGAACTCGTTCCTCGTAACACTGCATACCACAAGTATGTCACGGCAATTCACGATCTTTTCCACGTACCAAAAGGTCCCAATATCAAACCAGATCGGTTTGAATACGCATACAGATTCTGGCTCGTGGAAGCTTTCGATAAAACTCCAGGACCACGGGCAAGCCAGAGAATCTTTTAGCAGCTCAGATTTTTCTGATCTTCACCGCAGTTCCAAAGGCGAGCACTTCGGCAGCCGACTGCATGATAGATGAACTTCCAAACCGCACACAAACAATCGCGTCGGCGCCGAGCTTCTCAGCTTCTGAAATCATGCGCTGCATCGCAATGTTCCTGGCTTCAGTCAACAACTCTGTGTAAGACTTGATCTCACCACCGGCAAGGGTCTTGAAGGCTGCAGCTATATCTTTTCCAAGGTGTTTCGAGTGAACGGTATTGCCCATCACAAGACCAAGTGTTTCAACAATTTCATAACCCTCGATCTTTTCAGTCGTCGTGAGTATCATTTGAACACCTCCACTAAAAGTGATTATACTCGGTCGATAAAAAAAATCTGGTCTTTACACCAGATTTGCTCTGAAAAAATAGAATTCAGATGAAGAAAATCAGCATCATTTCTATAGACGGAGTTTAGAGCAATCCTTCGTTCACTCTTTTCAAAAGCACATTCATAACACTCTGAGTGTGCTCTTCGATTCTCCTCTCAGCTTCTTGTACATCTTTTTGTTCAACAGCTCTGAATATGCTCATATGTTCTTGACACGATTGACTAATTCTCCCTGGATAAGACAGTGAAAGAACTCTGACCCGGTACAGTTTTTCGCCCAGTTCTGCCATCATTCTGCAAAGTTCTTCGTTACCAGAGCCTTTCACAATTGCCGCGTGAAACTGTGAATTGAGTTTTATCATCTCTTCCAAAGAACCGGTCTTCGATGCCGCTTGCATCTTCTCTATTATCTGATTGAGAGACACAAAATCTTGCTCTTTTGCCCTTTCAATGAAAAGTTTAACGGCAAGCTTTTCAAGGTACATCCTTAACAGTAAGAGATCTTCTATCTCTCTTCGGTCCCACTTTTTCACGGTGAAACCCTTGTGCGGTTCAACTCGCAGTAAACCTCGTGCCGCAAGATAGTGCAAAGCTTCTCTCACAGGCGTTACACTCACACCAAGATTTTTCGCCAACGAATCGATCACAATTCGTTCTCCTGGTGTGTAATGACCTTTTAGTATGTATTCCTTGACCTTCTCTATGACCTCTTCTCTGAGCGATCTTTTTTCTATTGTTTTCATCATAAACCTCCTGCTAACATTCTATTATACCTTAATTAGAGGTTCTCTTTCTCTTGAGTGCTGCCGAGATCATAGGATAGAACAAAGACAGAGCGGCGAGTATGAATAGTGCTATAGAAATTCCAGATTTGAAGAATATGAAGAAATCTCCTTGAGAAAGCATCAGAGATTGTCTGAAGGATTGCTCGAATTTTCTCCCTACAACACTTGCAAGTATCAGTGGGGCAGTTGGTATCTCGAGTTTTCTCATTGCATAACCCAAAAGACCAAAAAGTATAAGTAGATAGAAATCAACTGCGCTCAGGTTGATTGCATAGACACCAATAAAGCAAAGGGCTGTTATCAACGGATAGAGTATCTTTGGTGGAACGGCTAAGACTCTGACAAGCAAACCAGCCAAAGGTAAGTTGATAATCGCACAGACTACGTTTCCAACGAACAAACTCGCTACGATGCCCCAGCCTATTTCTGGATAATGTTCAAAGAGCAATGGACCAGGCTGTAATCCATACATTATGAGTGCACCGAGCATCACTGCAGCAGTACCAGAACCAGGTATTCCGAGAGTAAAGGTTGGCAAGATCGCACCAATAGAACAAGCGTTGTTTGCTGCCTCAGGTGCTGCAAGCCCTTCAATGGCACCTTTGCCGAATCTCTCTGGTTCCTTAGAAAGCTTTTTCTCTGTATTGTACGACATCAACGCCGCTATCGTCCCACCTGCACCTGGCAGAATACCTATGAAAAATCCTATTGGTGTGGCACGCAGTATTGGCAGCAAAGATCTTTTCCATTGTTCTTTACTGATCCAGATGCGACCGAACTTCCGCTTGATTGGCTGAATGGCATTCTTAATCTTTATTTTCTCCAGATTCTTGAAGACCTCTCCCAAACCGTATATGCCAATTATCACCACCACGAAATCTATACCACCCTGCAATTCCATCACGTTGAAGGTGAACCTTGATACGCCTGATTGAGGATCCAGACCCACTATAGAGATCATCAAGCCTATTAGCATTGACAGCAAACCTTTCAAAAGTTTTCCTTCAGACATCGATGCAGTGGCAGTCAATGCCAGGACCATCAGTGCAAAATACTCTGGTGGTCCAAAGATCAATGCGATCTTTGCAAGTGGCAATGCCAGTGCCACAAAGGCTATCGATGAGATTAAACCACCTATGAACGAAGCTATTGCAGATATTGCAAGTGCTGCTTCTGCTTCTCCATTGAGAGTCATAGGATAGCCGTCAAAGCAAGAAGCAACTGCAGAGCCATCTCCGGGAATATTCAAAAGAATAGAGCTACGTGAACCACCAAACATAGCTCCATAGAAAATTGCACACATCGTTATCAAAGCAGTTTCTGGTTTCATAACAAAGGTCAGCGGTAAGAGTAAAGCTATACCTGTAGCAGGTCCAAGGCCTGGTAACATACCGATAACAGTACCAAGAAAACCACCTAAACTAATCCAGAAAAGATTCACCGGTTGAAGAACAACTTGAAATCCCTGCATTAAATATTCCAGAGTGCTCACGACTAACCACTCCTATGGAAGACTTATCAAGAATACCTTTTCAAACAAATACCAAACCCCTACTGTGTACAAAAGGGCTATGGAAAGGTTTGCAATCCACCTTCGAGGTCCGTTCAGCATGAAAAGAAAAACCGTGAGAAAGATAAGGGTTGATGCAATAAAACCTGTCAAATCAAACAAGATAGCGTACGCTACGCATAGAATCACTCCAAAGAAAACATAAAGATATTGCTTTGATTTTTTAGTAACCTCTTCTCCGTGTGCAGAAACCTTTTCGTGTCCTATACTTTGAAACAACATGATCGAGCCGATTACAATCGTTAGGATTCCAAATCCCAGCGGAAAGTAAAGTGGACCCATGGGGTTTCCAACAGGGGCTCTTGGAAGATTCAATGTAGTAACGACATAGATTATTCCAAAGGCAAGTACTACCACTGCAAGCCATCTGTCCTTTTTCTTTTCCATCTTTAACCCCTCCGTGAAGAACCTGTGGGGGGAAGCCCCCACAGAACTGCTCATTCTCCTTTGTACATTCCAAGTTCCTTTAAGACAACCTTGTAATCTTCGTTAACCTTTGCAAGGTATTTAGCGAAATCCTCTCCTGGCACGAATGCCTTAGTCCAGTTGTACTTTTCTACCATTTTATCCCACTGTGGTGTCTGGACCATCTTGCCAAGGATATCTACCCAGTAATCCAAAGCGTAAGGCGGCATTTCAGGTACTCCAAAAAGACCACGCCAGTTGACAAACTCTGCATCGATACCCTCTTCTTTCAATGTGGGAACATTCGCCAAGATTCCACCAACCCTTTGCGGGGCTGTTACAGCCAACACCTTTACCGCACCTGTCTGAAGGGCTGTAGTGACTTCGGCAAGACCTGTCGAAAGCACGTCTATGTGTCCACCCAAGAGTGCCGCCATGTGTTCACCTTCTTGGAAAGAAACATAAGTGATATCCTTCAAGTTGTTTACTCCTGCAGCTTTTGCGGCGATGAGAAATTGAATGTGATCCATCGATCCAAATGCCGATATCCCACCAACCCTGACGCTCTTGGGGTCCTTCTTCAAGGCTTCCATAACCTCGGCTATGCTGTTGTACTTCGATTTCTTAGAAACTGCAAAGGCTCCGTAGTCATGTATCAACATCGCTATAGGTGTCAGGTTCTTGTAAGAATACTGAGTCTGTCCTGTCAAGTTAATCAGCAGCAAAGGTGGTGAGAAGACTATGATATTGTACGGATCGCCCTTCTTTGTTTGCATATGAGCAAGAGCCACTCCGCCACCGCCACCAGGCATGTTGTTGACAACGATTGGTTGAGTAACAAGACCTGTTTCCTTGAGTACCTGAGCCACTGTCCTGATAGTCGTATCCCATCCGCCACCTGGTCCCGCCGGCGCAATGAAGTTCAGAGGCTTGGATGGATAAGTTTCTGCAAAGACCACTGCTGATAACAACACAGTCGCAAGAAGACAGACCAACAACCTTGCTTTCATCTTCACCCCTCCTCAAAAGTGATGGTTTTCCCTCGTTGACCCCTTACAAAATATATGATATCATATATCACATAGTATAGTATAATGTGTCGTGTGGTAAAAAGTCAAGTTTAAAAAAGAGATTCAAAGGGAGGAGTAGGAGAATGGCTGAGTGGAAGGCAGTTCAAAGATCAAAAAAACTCAGAGAGTACCTAACTCATGAGGGAAAACTCACCTTCAGAGTCTGTGCCTATGATGCACTTTCAGCTGTGCTCATTCAAAAGACTGGTTTTGAAGTTGTCGGGACAACTGGTTACGGTATCTCTGCTTCGTTGATCGGTCAACCTGATATAGGTTTAATTGGTTTTGGAGAAATGCTCGAAAGGGTACGAACAATCGTCAACGCGACGGAATTACCAGTCGATGCAGATATAGACACAGGCTATGGCAATGCACTTAACGTATATTGGACGGTGAAGAACTTTGCAAAGATAGGTGTTGCTGGTGTGAGGCTTGAAGATCAAGTCTGGCCCAAAAGATGTGGTCACATGGAAGGCAAGAGTATCATCTCAACAGAAGAGATGGTCACCAAGATAAAGGCGGCTGTGGATGCAAGAAAGGACGACAACCCAGAACTTGTGATAGGCGCCCGAACAGACGCAAGATCAGTCGCAGGCTTTGAAGAAGTTCTTTCCAGAGCAAAGGCATACGCTGAGGCTGGTGCAGATTACATCTACGTTGAGGCACCCCAATCGATAGAAGAAATCGAAAAGTTGGTCAAAGAAGTCGAAAAACCAATCTCCTTTAACATCATTCCGGGGGGCAAGACACCGATCTTTGACTTCGAGCAATTGATTGAAGTTGGTGTTAAATATCTTTCAATACCCATGGTGTGCCTTTATCCGGCAACTAAGGCAATGATCGAGGCTCTGAAGGCACTGAAAGAAAATGATTTCAATAAAGTCGCACAACTTGGCGTGAGTTGGTCAGAGTTCAACGATCTTGTTGGCTACAGAGAGTGGCGTGAGCTTGAATCAAGATACTCAAAATAAAGGAGGACTTTCGTCCTCCTTATCTTTTGTCTTCAAATATTACTTCTGAATCTTCCCTATCCACTCTGATATATCTCTAATAACCTGCTCAGAGAGGTTTGAAGGTTGCTCATACTCGTATGGTGTCGAAGGACCGCTGCCAGTTATAAAGAGATGGTTCAGATCTGGATAGAGTTTGAAAGTAACGTTATCTTTCTCTTTGAGAGCTTCCTGCCACATCTGAAAATCTTCGAGTGTGACTTGGTAATCTCGAGCTCCTTGCAGTAAGAGAATTGGTATCTTCAAGGACTTTGCCGTTTCCAGCGGGTCATATTCAAGCAAATCTTCCCAGTAAGTCTTGGATGCACCCAGTATTATTTCTGACTCATTCACTTTGCGGTCTTGAATGCGCTCTATTTCTTGTTTTAGTTCCTGTATTTGTTTTGCTTCTTCTTCATCTATTTTGCCATCTAACGAGAAGAGGTACTCGTATTGCTTCAATGCATTCACAATGTACAATCCTCTTGAGGCTGGTGCAAGAAGAATAACGCCAGCGACACTGTTTGTTTGTTCAGCTATCCTGGGAGCAACTGTACCACCAAGACTGTGTCCTAAAAGAAAGATCTTGCTTTTGTCGATTTTCTCGAAGGTTCCCGCCAGTTCTATTGCCGCGAGTGCATCATCTATGACTTCTTCTTTGATCGTGAGGCTCTTGACCATCTCTGAGTATTGCTGAGCATAGACCTTCGTTCGTTTGTCGTACCTGAGTACAGCTATACCTTTGCTTGCAAGTCCCCAAGCAAGATCTCTGAAAGGCTTGTTTCCACCTACTGTTTCGTCTCTGTCATTTGGACCAGATCCGTGTACCAGTACGACAATTGGAAATGGTCCATCACCCTTCGGAAGCGTCAACGTGGCTGGCAATTGCCATTTATCGCTGCCGACGGTGCACTCAATCTCTGTAAAACTCTCTGTGTTTGCATAATCTGGAACTCTGTAGGATCTTTCTTCGGTGTACGGCAGAAACTGCAGTCCTGCAACCTTCATTTCTTTGTCAAAAACGATCCTTGCATCCAGCGTCATTTTTTCGAATTCGCAACCCACGTAAGCAATCTGATAACCCTGTTCAGTTGTGCTTTTCACCCTCTTGATTTGTTTTAGCATACCTACCTGCTGCGTTAACTTTTCCCAGAAAGATTCCAATGTGAGTCCTGTCTGAGTCAGAGCATTGAGCAGCACTTGAGCCGACATCGATTGAGCACCTTCAAAGTTCTTTGTAGAAAGAAAGTGAATGAATCTTTGTCCTTCAGCTTCAACATTCGAAGCAAAGAAGGTTGTTGAGCTTGCGATCAAGAAAATCAAAAACAGCTTCTTCACAGAGTTCACCACCTTTCAAAATTCCTTTCTAAGAAAGAGATCGTAACTCAAGAAAAACAATACAGTCGATAGAATGAGTAAGCCAGTTGTGTATCTCAGGTCCACACCGCCAGTCTGAAAAACCTTGCTACCCAGAACGTATGCGTAAGTGTTGAAAAATCTGAGAGCTTTGACCACACCCAAAGCTGTACTGATCGCCAAAAGACCAATGCTCATTAAAATGGGCTTTACCTGATCGTTCGATAGGACAGAAAAAAGCAGTGAGACAGTAAACCAAAAGGTAGCTCCGACGAGTGTGTGAACAGAGAATCCCCACAACTGATCGTAATTGAGACTTTCTTTTACAAAAAGCGAGTAAACAGCTGGAAGTAGTGAGAAGATAGTCATCTGAATTAGCAAGATCGAAAGTCCGAGCAGTGACTTTGAAAAGAAAACTTCATTTCTGCTTCTTCTTGTTACAAGAAACTCTATTGTTCTGTTTTCACTTTCCCTTGCGAACAAGGGGAAAGCCATGATAATTGCTATTATTGGTACGATCTGTCCAAGGTTCTTGCCAAACCATTGGCTGAAGATGTAAAAATTCCAGTCGTTCAAGTTTTCGACAAAAGTCTTTGGAATGAACTTCTCTAAGAACTTGGGCATGTTCTGTGCCTCGCTGTACTGTTTGAGCATCTCCACTGTGATCTCTTGGAATGGTGCAAGAACAAAGAAAAGTCCCACACCTATTGCGAGAATTACAAAACTCCTGAGTCTCAGATCGTAGAACTCCTTTTTGAGCATTATTTCACCCCCTTGACTATTGACTCAAAGATGACATCGAAGTTTGCTGGTTCGACAATACCTTTCGCAGATTCTTTTCTTACAACATAAATATCTTCGTTTTCAGTACTCTTGTAGTGAAAGCCATCGATCTTTTCACCCTTTGGCACCACACAAAGAACATACTTTTCCTTGAGATTGTCCAGGCTGTCCACCTCTGCAATCTTTCCTTTCACCATTATCGCAACAACGTCTGCTACCTTCTCCACTTCTGCCAGAATATGGCTTGTGTAAAAGACAGTCCTTCCGTCATATGTGAGTGCTCTGATCAGCTCTAATATCCTGTTTCTCATGATCGGATCCAATCCCCACGTGGGTTCATCCATGAAATAGATATCAGCTTTTTGTGAAAGCACCAGAGCCATGTAGGTTTGTGTCAACATTCCATGAGAGAGATTTGCTATCTTTTCTCTGAGCGGAATTTGGAATTCATCGAGCAACTCAATGCATTTGTTCTTCTCGAAGTTCTGAGTAACCGATGAACTCACTTCAACCATCTTCTCAACGGTGAGATACCTATACAGTTCCTTTGTCTCAGGCAGATAGGCAAAGGAACCATTCAGTAGTATCTTTCCCGAATCTGCTTTTCTTAAATTCAAAATACACTTGATAGTCGTTGTCTTACCAGCACCGTTAGGTCCTAAGAGGGCAAAGATGCTACTCTCTTCAACTTGAAAGCTCACGTTGTCAACTGCTCTGTTTTGCTTGTAAGTTTTCTTAAGCCCTTCTACTCTCAAAATCATCTTCATTCCTCCCATAGATCATCTCGAGTTTTTCTTTCAAGACCTTCAAGTCTATTCCGACTCTCTTGCAGTCAACTGCGGCACGTTCAAATTGCTCAATCAGCTGGTTGGTAAAATCCTCCTCGTTCAGTTCACCAACCACATAGCCTTCACCCCTAACTGGTTGGAGCACACCCTCGCTCATCAGCTCTCTGTAAGCCCTTGCGACGGTGTTTATGTTCACCTGAAGGTCCTGCGCCAAACTGCGTATTGATGGTACAAAATCATCTTTCCTCAGCTTGCCAGACTTGATCAATGCCTTTATCTTCTCTTTGATTTGCTTGTAGACTGGCACTGGAGAACTAAAATCTACTGAAAACCACATCTTTCTACCTCCGTACACTGTAATAGTACAATATTACAGCAGACATGTCAAGACCGAACAGGGTGAGAAAGTCATCGTTTTGTTACTGTGTCAACAGATTTCTTGGGGTAAAATTCATCGCGTGAGAAATCTTTATCTCTTGAAAGGAGATAGGCTATGCATTTCACAGTTATTCTGGCTGGTATTGGTGTCTCGTTGATCTTTGGTCTTTCCTTTCTTTTTACCAAGAATGCGCTCGATTATCTTTCACCAATGACTTTGCTGTCCTATCGTTTCTTAGTAGCCCTCATCTTCTTCATCATATTGCTGACATTTCGTCTCTTGAAACTTGAAAAGAAGCCTTACTGGAAGCTGTGGAAATTGGTGTTGTTTCAACCAGTACTTTATTTCATCTTTGAAACTTACGGTGTTGAAAGAATCAATTCTTCGGAGGCTGGAATGATAGTTGCCCTCATCCCGATTGTTGTAAATCTTCTGGCAATATTCATGTTGAAAGAAAAAGCAGACCTTTCACATTACTCTTTGGTATCTCTTGGCTTTGTGGGGGTAGTTTTCATTGTAGGAGTTGATCTTTCCTCTGAAAATCTCTTAGGAAAGATGTTGATGCTGTTGGCTGTTCTTTCAGCTGGTTTTTATACGATCTTCTCAAGGAAACTTTCAAAAGAGTTCACTCCCCAGCAGATAACATTCTTTATGATGCTGAGCGGATTCTTGTTCTTCACAATAGTTGCTCTAACAACGGAAAAAGTAAAGTTCGTTCTCAATCCTCAAGCATTTGCAAGTGTTCTTTATCTTGGTTTATTTTCATCTGCAGCAGCTTTTTTCTTGCTGAATTACATGGTTAAGAGGGCTTCTCCCACCTTAACAACGCTCTTTTCAAATCTCACAACGGTGATCTCTGTACTGGCTGGAGTGATCTTCAGAAATGAAACAGCGAAGATGCAACAAATCTTTGGAATGATCCTCATATTACTTTCTCTTTCATTGGCAACCCTGAGAAGGAAAAAGATCTCTCAGTCTTAGATTTCGCTTCGCAAAGCTTCAGAATGTAACCCATATTTTGCTAAGAAAATATGTTTACTTTCACAGTTTGTCTACTAACTACTGATCAAGAGATTAGAGAAAAAAATCACAATACGCGTTTGTTAGGTATCTTTAAGTATATTGCACTGTCTATTAGTTTTGCCTGAGGGTTCTTGGTATAGTACAATCTGTATGTCTGAATATCCTACGAGGAGGGTGAGAGAATGCTTAGAGTTTTGGGTAATGCTTTTTCAAAGTTTGCAAAGAGGTATTTACCAGATGCACTGATCTTTGCTTTTCTCTTGACGTTACTAACCTTTGTTCTCGGTATGATCGTTCAGCACAAGAGTGCCATGGATATGATTCGTTACATGGGCGATGGTTTCTGGAGCTTGCTTTCATTCGCAATGCAGATGTGTCTTGTCCTCATGACTGGACATATCTTGGCTTCAACAAAACCAATGGCAGCGATACTCAGAACCATTGCAAAAGCCGCCAATACACCGTTTAAAGCTGTTGTGTTGGCTTGTGTTGTAATGATCATCACCAGTTATCTGAACTGGGGCTTTGGCTTGATCTTCACTTCACTCTTGGCAATCGAGATAGCAAAGAACATGAAAGGAAAAGGGTTGCATTATCCATTGCTCGTTGCTTCAGCGTACTCTGGCTTCGTGGTTTGGCACGCAGGGCTTTCGGCATCTGCACCACTCTTGGTTAACACCAAGGGGCATTTTCTGGAAAAAACCATTGGTTTGGTCCCGGTTTCACAAACGATCTTTGCTCCTATTGGCTATCTGCCTGTAATCGTACTGTTGGTAACCTTACCGTTCATCATGGCAGGAATGCATCCGAAGAAAGAAGAAGTTGTTGAAGTTGATCCTGCCGTTTTCACTGAAGCAAAGAAGGCTCCAAAGAAAAACTGGTCTGAGATGACACCCGCTGAGAAGATGGAGTACAGTCCTGTCTTGTCTGTGATCATTGGCATCATCGGCTTGGTTTACATTCTCTACTACTTCTTTGTCAAGAAAGGATCTCTGGATTTGAATATCGTGAACTTCATCTTCTTGATGTTGGGAATCCTATTACACGGCACACCGAAGAATTTCATAAATGCTGCTATTGAGGCTGGCAAAACTGTGTGGGCTATCGTTGTGCAATTTCCATTTTATGCAGGTATCATGGGTATGATGATAAACTCTGGTCTTGCTGCAACGATAGCTAACTGGTTTGCCTCTTTCTCGACTGCAAGAACACTACCATTGTTCACATACTGGAGTGCCGGATTGATTAACCTGTTCGTCCCATCTGGCGGCGGTCAGTGGTCTGTCCAAGGACCTATCATGATTGAGGCAGCACAAAAGATCGGTGCGTCAGTTCCAAAGGTGATCATGGGTGTCGCATGGGGCGATGCTTGGACAAACATGATTCAACCTTTCTGGGCTTTGCCACTTTTGTCTGTTGCAAAGCTTGATATACGCGACATAATGGGCTATTGCGCAATGGCATTGATCTGGAGCGGCATAGTTACGAGCTTGCTGATACTGATTCTCTGAGGAGGTGAAAGAATTGAGAAAAGTTTACATCGTAGGTGCTAAGAGAACGGCGATAGGAACCCTCGGTGGTACTTTGAAGGACATACCAGCAGTACAGCTTGGAGTCGCTGCAGCAAAGGCAGCTATGGAGCAAGCGAAAGTAAAACCTGAATGGGTAGATGAAACGATCATCGGAAACATTCTCATGGCAGGACAAGGTATGGGACCTGGCAGACAAGTTGGCATATATGCTGGTGTTCCTGCCGAAAAGCCGGGATACACAGTGAACATGCTCTGCGGCTCTGGCATGAAGGCAATAATGATCGGTGCAGTCGACATCATGTCTCAGGAAGCTGAGATAGTGCTCGCCGGTGGGATGGAGAGCATGAACAACGCGCCATACTTACTGCAAAAGGCAAGGTTTGGATACAGACTCGGCAACGGTGAATTAGTTGACCACATGGTCTTTGATGGTTTGACTGACGTTTTCAACATGTACCACATGGGTATGACGGCAGAAAACTTGGTTGAAAGATACGGCATCAGCAGAGAAGAACAAGATATGTTTGCGTACAAAAGTCAGATGAAAGCAAAAAAAGCGATAGAAACAGGCAGATTCAAAGACGAGATCGCACCGTTTGTGATCAAAGACAAAAAAGGAGACAAGATCTTCGACACCGATGAACATCCAAGATTTGACACAACACTTGAAACGTTGGCAAAGCTGAAACCTGCCTTTAAGAAAGATGGCACAGTCACCGCGGGAAACGCCTCGGGAATAAACGATGGAGCCTCTGTCACAGTTCTTGCAAGTGAAGATGCGGTCAGAAAATATGGTTTGAAGCCTTTGGCAGAGATCGTAGCCTTTGCTCAGCATGGTGTTGATCCGAGTATCATGGGTATCGGTCCAGTCGGTGCGATATCGAAAGCATTGAAGCGTGCAAACCTGAAGCTTACAGACATTCAATTGATAGAACTCAACGAAGCCTTTGCTGCACAGAGCTTGGCGGTTCTGAGAGATCTTAAGAAGGAACATGATGTCACAGACGATTGGCTCGAAGAAAGGGTTAATGTAAACGGAGGAGCAATTGCACTTGGTCATCCCATTGGAGCAAGTGGAAACAGAATAACCGTTACACTTCTGTACGAGATGAAGAAGAGAAATCTCGAACTTGGTCTTGCAAGCTTGTGCATCGGTGGCGGTATGGGTACAGCCTTAGTCATTAAGAACATCGATTAGGAGGTGCAGCAAATGAAGAACAAAGTTATAACAGTGGAACAAGCCATTGAGATGATACCCGATGGTGCAACCTTGATGATAGGAGGATTTCTCGGAGATGGAACACCGGAACTCCTTGTGGACGCGCTGATCAAGAGCGGCAAGAAGAACTTTACGATCATCGCAAACGACACGGCTTTCCCAAACAAGGGCATAGGAAAGCTCATAGTAAACAAAATGGCAAAAAAGGTGATCGTTTCACACATTGGTACCAACCCAGAGACGCAGAAGCAGATGATTGAAGGTACGCTCGAAGTAGAACTCGTTCCACAAGGTACGTTGGCAGAGAGAGTGCGTGCTGGTGGTTTTGGCCTTGGAGGCATTTTGACACCGACAGGCGTTGGCACAGTCGTTGAAAACTCAAAGCAGAAAATAGCAATCGATGGCACAGAGTACCTTGTCGAAACAGCTCTGAAGGCAGATTTTGCTCTGATAAAAGCTCAAAGAGCAGATTTTTATGGCAATTTGTTCTTCAACTTCACATCAAGAAACTTCAACCCACTGATGGCATTTGCCGCAAAGACAACGATCGTCGAAGTGGAAGAACTTGTACCAATTGGAGGGCTTTCGCCAAATGAGATCCATACACCTCATGCTGTTGTCGACTACATTGTAAGGGGGAATGCCAGATGATACAAGATCAAGAACTCGCAAAGGTCGTAATTGCCAAGAGAGTAGCACTTGAACTGAAAGACGGAGACGTTGTCAACCTTGGTATTGGCATTCCAACCTTGGTAGCCAACTACTTACCGCCGAAGGTAGAGATCTTCTTGCAGTCAGAGAACGGCATACTCGGAATGGGTCCTGCCCCTGCGGCTGGGTACGAACATCCCAACTTGACGAATGCCGGCGGTTCACCAATAACCTTCCTTCCTGGTGCTTGTGCCTTTGATTCAGCAACGTCCTTTGGTCTCATAAGAGGTGGGCATGTGGATGCAACGGTCCTTGGTGCACTGCAGGTGGACGAAGAAGGGCACTTGGCAAACTGGATGATACCGGGTAAGATGGTCCCAGGCATGGGTGGGGCAATGGACCTTGTAACTGGTGCAAAGAAAGTGATAGTCGCGATGCAGCATGTTGCAAAAGGTAATGCACCAAAGATAGTGAAAAAGTGCAGTTTACCACTGACTTCTATAAGAAGAGTCGATCTGATCGTCACAGATATGGCAGTCATCGAAGTGACCCAAAAAGGCTTGGTTTTGAAAGAGGTGGCACCACAAACAACAGTCGAAGAAGTTATCAAGTACACCGAAGCAACTTTGATAGTACCTGAGAAAGTTCCTGTTATGCCGGTAAATCTGTGAGTGTTGATAGAACAAGAAAGCGGGCGTACGCCCGCTTTTTCTCATCTACTATGTAAAAAAACAAGGAAAATAACTCCAATCTTACTCGAAACCATAGTCACGTCTGATCTGTTCCAATGCTTTGAGATTTTCAAGACTTGCTCGATTGACAGCTGCAAACTCAAAGAGCAAGGCATCTGCCATAATCACAGGTATCGCCATCGATCTGTAGTTGCCTATGCCACCTCTTTGAGTCACAATCGTCTCGTCGGCTAACTCATTCAGAGGGTTGAGGATCTGATCTGTGAACAAGATGTTCTTGCCTTCTCTCTTACGTGTCTCGGCAAAGAGTATTCGCAGCTCAAAGTTTATCTTTCTATAAGCGAATCCCACTGAAAGATCGTTCTTTCTCAGATTCGCTATATGTTCAAAGAACGAGCGTCCCGTTGTTCCAAAAAGCCACGTCTTCTTGCCAAAACGGTTAAGCCAAAAAGCAAGTTCTTGTGCAGGTACCAAAGCGGCGCCTTCACCAAAGATATACACGTCATTTGACTCATTCAATATCTTTGCAGCCCTTTTCAAAGCCTTCGTCAATTCCAAAATATCCATCTTGTTGCAGACTTCTAAATGGGTGCCCAAAAGTTCTTGCAAGACTGTTTCAGATTCTGTCCTCTTGAGCCCATCTTCGACCTTCTTTGAAGAAGTTAGATTCAAGATCAAAGCACGCTGAAATTCTTCTTTCATCGATGAATAGCCATTGTAGCCGAGACTGCGCGCAAACCTTATCACCGTTGCTTCACCCACTCCACATGCTTTGGCAAGTTCTTCTGCACTCATCAAAGTTATCTTGCTCGGATTATCAATCAAATACTCTGCAACCTTCCTCTGAGTTTTGGTGAGGGTGTGATAGATCTTTTGTATTCTTCTTTTGTATTCAGCATTCATTTGCTCTTCACCCTGAACCTTCGCTTTTGTCTCTTCACATTGATTCCTCTTTCATCCGTAGAGCTTTCGAGCTAAGAGAACAGCACCAACCACCTGTGGGTTTGGTTCAACAACAGAGAGTTCCACTGAAACCTTCTTACCCGGTAATTTGTAGTAGTTCTCACTTATGAATCTTATCACCAAGTCAGTGTAGAATTTGTTTTTTGTTAACCCCCCACCCAGTACCAACCTATCCAGATCAAGAAGGTCTACGATGTTTGTAAGAAATCTCCCCAGAACCCTTGCCGCATGCAAAACCAAGGTATGGTATGGTTCAAGTTCTCTTTGGGCAAGGCTTAAGATCTCTTCTGCAGGCAGATCTTGATTTAGCAAAGTTCTCACCTGTGACTGTAAACCTTTCCCAGAGGCAATTGCTTGTAGACATCCTCTGCGTCCACAACTACACTCAGGACCATCCTCTTCTAAAGTTGTGTGACCTATCTCGCCAGCTCCGTAGTGTGACCCACGATAGATCTTCCCATCTACGACGATGCCTGAGCCAATACCTGAACTCAACGTCACGTACACCAAATTCTTCACACCGTTTCTGACAAGGAATTCGGCATAAGCTGCAACGTTACAGTCGTTTTCCACAATTCCATTTGGTCCCAAAAACTTGGAAAGTTGGTCTTTCAAAGGAAAGTTCTTCCAGCCAAGGTTTGGTGACCAAAGTACCGTTCCTTCTTCGTCAACAGCGCCAGCCGTGGAAACTCCCCAGATGGTGATCTTGTCCTTGTACTCTCCCAGCGCAAGAATGAGTCTTTCGAAAAAGGATACCGACCCCTTCTGTGGTTCTGTAGGAAACTGCACAGTCTTGAACGGCGTGATTTTGCTCTCTTCAAAGAAAGCAACCAAGGTCTTTGTGGCACCTATATCGATACCCAGTTGCACTTCAATCACCTGCGTAAGCTGCTATCTTCTTGATCCGCTGTGATAGTTCTGAAATATCACCCTTGGCAAGCAACGACTTGTTGGCAATGTAAGAGCCTATGCCCACTGCTACGGCACCTGAGTTGAAATAGGCAGATATGTTTTCTGGTGTCACACCACCAAAAGGCATGAATTCCACATCTGGAAATGGACCATGGTAAGATTTGAGCAACCTCAAACCTTCAACGTCTGCCGGATACAACTTGACAAGTCTGAAGCCCTCGTTGTACGCCATCTGCACATCTGTTGGTGTGTAAACACCAGGAATGTAAGGTATATTATCTTTTTTAGCCAACTCTGCAACGATCTTACTGAAACCTGGGCTGAGCACATAACTTGCACCAGCTTTTATTGCTTGAACGTACATCTTTTCATCGAAGATCGTACCAGCTCCAAGGAAGATCTGGCTCTTAAACTCTTCTTTGACAGCTTTGAGAATCTCATCTGCTCCTTTATCTGAAAAACTTACCTCAAGACAGTTTAGATTGTTCTTCAAAAGTAAACTGCACAGCAGTAAGGTTTCATCTTTGTTCAAACCACGAACGACAATGAGTATCTTGTTTCGTTTCAAATGTTCCAGCAACTTCATCATCTCCTATTTATCTGACGTCTTTTCAAAGAAGCCGATATCAGTGAAAGAACAGAAAGAACCAACAGAACGAGTGATATCGGTTTGCTGAGAAAGATTGAAAACTTTCCTCCACTGAGGATCAAAGCCCTTCTCATGTTAGCCTCAGCCATGGGTCCAAGAATCAGCGCAAGAACGATTGGTCCTAAAGGTATATCGAGCAATCTGAAGACGAAGCCTGCAATACCTGCTATCAACGCAATTGAAAGATCAAAGAGGCTGTTGTTTATTGCATAGCTACCAATCAAAGAAAGAGAGATTATCGTAGCCCAGATAAAGTTCTGCGGCAAAGACAGAAACTTCGTCAGTGCCTTGGAAGCAAAGAATCCCACAGCAAGGAAGGCTACGTTGGCAAGTAGCATGAGTGTTATAACCATGTAAACGAAGGCGGCGTTGTCGCGAAACATGACCGGTCCAGGCTGTACTCCATACATGATGAAAGCACCTATAAGTACAGCTGTAACTGCATCGCCGGGCAGTCCAAGTGCCATCATCGTGGTGAGCGCACCTCCAAGGCAGGCGTTGTTCGCGGTCGTAGAAGCGGCTAAACCTTCGATGGAACCTTCGCCGTATTCCTTTGGATTCTTAGCTACTCTTTTGCTTTGATCCCATGCAACTAAGCCGGCTATATCTGCACCTGCACCAGGTATGGCTCCTATGACAATGCCTATCAACGACGAAAGCAGTGTAACAGGTGTCAAAGTCTTTATTTCTTTGACAGTCGGCACTACCCTTCCAAGTTGTTTGGGAGACTCTATACGAGCTGAAGCAACTCTCTTTAAAAAGACTTGGTAGAAGACCTCACCTATGCCAAAAAGACCTATCATGACAGGTATGAAAGAGATGCCGTTGAGCAACTCCATTCTCCCAAAGGTGAAACGTGTCGAGCCAAAGATTGGATCTAAGCCGACCAACGATATTGCAAAACCTAAAAAGCCTGCGATCAAGCCTTTGACAACAGATTTTCCAGAGACTGCCACCATCGTAGATAGTCCAAACAACGCAAGGGCTGTGTACTCTGCTGGGCCAAAAGATAATGCAAACCTTGCCAAAGGAAAACCCACCAAAACGAGAGCAAGCACACCCATGATTCCACCGAAGAATGAGTACAAAACGTTGATTCCAAGAGCCAAACCTGCCATACCTTTTCGCGTGAGTCTGTAACCATCGAACGTTGATGCAATTGAAGCAGGTGTACCTGGCGTGTTTATCAAAATTGCGGAAATACCACCTGAAAAGATCGCCGAATTCCACACACCAACGAGCATAGCCAAGCCACGATTTGGTTCGAGCCAGAAGGTCAACGGTGTGAGAATTGCCACCGCCATCGTCGCAGTTAAGCCTGGGAGTGTTCCTATCAAAAGTCCAGAGAAAGTGCCAATTAAAAGGTACAAAATTGCTCCTGGTTCTATCGACTGAAGAAAACCTTGTAGGAACTGCTGCATTGAATCACCTTCTTAAAACAAAAGTGCGTGAAAAACCTTGCCAAACAAAAGATAGATGCCACTGGAAAGACTGATTGAACCAATCAATGCCCAATACCACTTTGCTCCGGAAATCATCTGTAGCAGAAAGATCATCACAGTCGTATTGAGCATGAAATTTCCTCTACCCCATAAACCAACGTATCCAGTAGCGATTCCAATGAACAAAATGGTAGTTCCCCAGTCACCTTGCAACTTTGAAGTTACCTTCCCTTTGCTCAGGTTTCTAACAGTCAACACCAGCAACGCCACCGACAAAACCAGAATAACCACACCAATAATCGTCGGAAAGAAACCTGGTCCTGGGAGATTTGCAACTCCTTCAGGTAACTTCGAAGCTTCTATCAACAGCAGAATCGAGAAAATTACAGCAATAATTGAGAAGACCAAGTCTTTCATCTTTCAACACCTCAATCAAATGGCTGCCCAAAGGGCAGCCAAGATCTCACTTACCGAGCGCTTTTGGTATCAGCTCCATGTACATGTTGTACTGGGCTATTGCAAAGGCTTTGAACTGTTCACCGTCGAGATAAGCTGGTGTCATTCCCCTATCGCTGAGAAACTTCTGAAAGGCATCGCTGTCATACGCCTTTTTGAAGGCATCGGCAAGAGTTTTGTAGACCTGTGGATCGACTCCTTTTGGCAGTGCAAGTCCACCCCAAGCCGCCACAGAAACATCATAACCCAGCTCCTTCAAGGTTGGAATATCTGGGAAAACAGGAGATCTTTCATCACTCAAAACTGCAAGTATTTTGAGCTGTCCTGATTCAACACCAGATCTGACCTCCGTTGGACTCACCGTCACGGCGGTGATGTGACCACCCATGAGTGCTGCGACCGCAGGAGCTGCACCATCAAATGGCACGTGGACCAGCTTTGTTCCTATTGCCTTTTCAAGGCTCAGCGCTGCAATATGCCATATCGAGCCAGGTCCTGAATTGCCAACAGTTACCGTACCTGGATGAGCCTTGACATAATCGATGAACTCTTGAATCGTCTTCCAAGGTGCATTGGCTCTGACTGTAACAGCTGCAGGAATCACCATGATTCTCATAACCAAATCGAAGTCCTCTGGACCAAAGTCAGCGAAGCCTAATGCCTTGACCATCGACAGTTCAACAGGCACATACCCCATCGTGTAACCGTCTGGTTTGCTCGTCTGAAGTCTTTTCATCGCAATAGCTCCAGACGCACCCGTGATGTTTGTACAAGTGATTGGAACACCAAGGATCTCCTGCGCGATCGCAGTGATCGTACGTGAAACCATGTCCGATGCCCCACCAGGTGCTGCCTGAATGATGAAGGTGATCGGTTTGTCAGGGTATGCAGCAAGAACAAAAACAGCAACTAACATCAGCAAGAAAATTACCAATTTTCTCATAGAACTACACCTCCTTTTGAAGTAATAGCTTCATGTGAAAGTGAATTTGAATCTTTTGCTTCACAATCAACTTACCACAGTTTACAAAAGCTGGCAAAGTCTATTCAAAACAATCCATCGTCGATAATGTCGTTTTTAGCCATATATCTTTCGAATTCTAATCAAATGGAAATTTATCTTCAAATATCGTGGTTTTTCTTCCTCGCACAGATGACTTTTACCGTAAGAACATGCGGAAAGCAGGTTAACTCCAAATGGAACCTACCAGGTGGGTAATACTGCTAACAAGTTTTCACCTTCGAATGTATTCACAATAAACATTATAGACAGACATCAGGTTCATAAAACTGTGAAATCATACTTGACAAAAACTAACAGAATCTTTTGTAGACTTTCCAAATCATTGTAACATTTTCTCACATGTTAGGTCAAGTACAATCTATTTTTACCCAAATCTACGTGCTGATTATAGCTCTCACTACTAATCTTATTAGACTATCAATAATGTTTATTTTTGTATCATTTGGAGCTGACCTCAGATGGCAAAAATAATAAGCATCAGCAACAGGAAAGGCGGCGTCGGGAAGACTACACTCGCATATAATCTTTCTGCCCTCTTATCGGACATGGGTAAGAAATGTTTGTTGCTTGACCTTGATTCACAGGCACATGCAACAATCCACGCAGGACTGGAACCTCTGAAGATCAAGTACGGTGTGTACGAAGCCCTGATCGATTTTCTGAACAATCAACATGTTAGGAAAGATGTCTTGTACAGACAAAACGAACTGTTTGTTCTGCCTTCAAACGGAAAGATTGCAGCTTTAGAGGTCGAACTGGACCAGCTACCAAATAGAGAAAGCGTACTGAAAGATTTCCTTTTAGATTACGATCGCGACTTTGACTACATCTTCATAGACACGCCCCCATCGCTTGGACTTACCGTCATAAATGCCCTTGTGGCATCACAGTACCTACTCGTACCAGTCAGACTTGATTTCTTTTCTCTTGTCGGTTTAGCGCAGATGATGAACTTCTACTACAGAACAAATGCCACACTGTCTCCTTCGCTCAAGTTTCTGGGTCTGGTTCCAATAATGTTTTCAGCACAGGCAAAACTCTGCAAAGAAGTACTTCAAGAGCTCCAGAGGACCTTCAAAGATAAGATGATCTTTCCTATTTTGAGAAACGACATAAAGATCGCGGAGGCTTCGAGCCATGGACTGCCGATTCACCGCTACGCGCCAAAATCGAGGGCAGCGCAAGACATTAAAGCGATCGCAGAAGAGGTTCTCAGGAGGACTAACTGAGATGAATAAAAGACTTGGACGTGGTCTGGAGGTGTTCTTTCAAGAGCCTTCTGCAGAGCAGTTGTTTCAAGAAGCACTCAATGCCGAAGAGACTGGTAATTGGTTGATTGCCTTTCATCTATACATGAAGGTTGCTGAGATGGAAAGCAATTTGAAATCGAAGGCTTTAAACAACGCTGCAGCAATACTTGCCGAGCATGGATTCATAGAAAAGGCAATAGAATTTCTCGAACAAGCGATCTTTCTTGATCCTTCAAATTCGCAGGCGATGGAAAACCTTGTCATACTGCGGGGGGACAAGCGAAAATGATAGTGGGCATCGATTTTGGCACAACGAACACTTTGGTTGGCTACGTTGACAAGTCGTTGAGGCCACAAATAATCATCAACGAGCGCGGTTCGAGGATTACCCCAACAGTTGTTCATTTTAAGAACGAGAAGCAAGTCCTTGTTGGAGAACTTGCAAAATCACAGATGCTCATTAAACCACATCAAACGATCCTCCGAGTGAAAAGAAGAATGGGTAGCGATCAGAACTATGAAATATTCAAAGAAATCTTCAACCCTTCTGAAATAGCTTCGTTTGTCTTTAGAAAGTGCAAGAACTTTGCCTCTGAGTTCTTAGGAGAGCCAGTCGAAAAAGTTGTAGTCACTGTACCAGCATATTTCGATGACAATCAAAGGCAGGCAGTTGCAATGAGTGCGAAGCTCGCAGGCTTACAGGTTGTAAAGCTGTTGAACGAACCCACGGCGGCTGCTCTCGCATACGAAATGGAGAATGATTCGGAGAAGATCATCTTGGTGCTCGATTTTGGCGGTGGAACTTTTGACATCACCTTGATGCGGTATCAAGACTCTGTGTACCAGGTGTTGGTGACGGGTGGTAGCACATCGTTGGGCGGATTTGATTTCGACCAAGTACTCGTAGATTGGATCGTGGAAACAGTCAAGAATGAGAAATTCATAGACCTTTCAAAGGATCCCATAGCACTTCAGCAGATTTACAATCATGCGGAACAGGCAAAGATAGATCTTTCTGTCGTTGCCGAAACCAGCATTGTCATACCATATGTAGCTTTATCACCAGAGTATGGACCAGTACACGTGAATCTAAATCTGTCTCGAGAAAGATTCGAGAATCTGACAAAACATCTGCTCGAAAGAGCAAAACAACTGATAATCGATGTTCTGAAGGAAGCAAGCCTACCGCCAGAAAAGGTCGATCTGATAGTCTTCTCGGGTGGTACTTCCAGAATGCCAGCTTTCAGGAGAATTGTGACAGAACTCTTTCCAAACTCCCAGATACTGAGTGAGATAAATCCCGATGAGGTAGTTGCACTTGGTGCGGCAAGAATGGCAGCAATAATCGATGGCAGGCTGAAATCCATAGAGCTCAGAGATGTGGTAGCCCATTCACTTGGAGTATTTGATGATGACGGGCAGTTTGTACCGATCATCGACAGAGGAACTGTATACCCGACGATAGCCACAAAAATCTTCACAAACACAAGGGACGATCAAGACAAAGTCCTCATAAAAATCTTGCAGAAAAGAGATGAAGAACTCGTTGAACTTGGAGATTTTCAGCTCACCTTTGCCAAGAAATGGCAGAAAGAGGAAGCGGCGATAGCAGTCAGTTTCAATATCACTCACGACGGCATTCTCACTGTGACGGCAGAAGAGATGAACACAGGTGAAGCACAGGATGTAACCATACAGGGACACCTTGCAGAAATACGAGTCCCAACACCAGATCAGGCAAGGCTTAGTCTTCTCAACAAGATTGAGGTCCTGTAAGGGGGGACAAGTAGTGAATGAAGAAGAAATACTGAGAAAACTTGATAAGCTCGAACAACTTTCTGAAACTGATGCGCTTGATTTACTGGTAGATCTCTTGGAACAAGGAACACCTTTCGCTCGAGAAATTGCCTTTGAAAAATTGAAAAAGTTGAGAGTGTCGCGAGCATCAAGAAAAATCGCCCAACTCTTGAGAGCTGATGATGCATACTTGCGAAACGCGGCAACTTTGTTGCTGGCAGATCTGTGGGACTTGTCAAGGGACGTCTTAAGGGAACTGGTTCAGGACAAAGACAAGGATGTGCGTAAATTGGCGCTCGATGCGCTTCATTACGTCGCTGACGATCCACTGGTGATAGATATCATCGCGGAGGCTCTGAGAGATGAGGACATAAACAATGTCATTGCTGCTGTTGAATACATTGGAGATCTTGGTGGAGAAAAGTACAAAGGTCAGATACTTGATTTGTTCCTCCAGTCCAAAGATGAATTTCTCACCTGCGCTTGCTTAAACACTCTTGCGAATATTGGCGATGAAGAATGCGCCCGCAAAATAGTGAATTCTTTTCAGAATATTGAAGAAATCGACGACACTGTCTTTATTTCTCTCCTTCGTCTCATGAAAAGCTTTCCGCAGATAATCGATATCAACAAAATGATAAAAATCTCTCTAAACAAATGGAAGATAGCTTTGAAGGAAGTGCTCGACCTATTATCAGTTTACATCGCCGAAGATTTGATCGTCGATGAACAACAAAAAGCAACAGTTGGTGAATTCCTTAAAAGGTTAACCCTTTCAGAGATTCCTTCGGCGAACAAATATGAAGCAGTGATGCTTCTCTCAAAGTTGGATCCAGTATTTACTCGAAAGGAACTGGTGAACTATCTTTACAGTGATGATCCAATGATACAAATCGCAGCGGTTGAACTGATAGGGCAGATGAATCTGAAGGAGTTCACAGAAGACATCGAAAAGATAGCGTCAGAAAGTGAAGATGAAGATCTGAAGTTGGCAGCGATTTACACATTGAATCAGCTGAGAGGGGAATGAAAGTGCCAATAACGCTGGGATTTCGTGAATTCAAAGAAATCAGGGACTTGATATATCAAAAGACAGGCATATTCATAACAGAAGAGAAAATATACCTGCTCAAGAAAAGAGTAGAAAAGCGAATGAGCGAAAAGAGGATGACAAATCCCGAGGAATATGTGAGGTTTCTCAAGTATTTTGACAAGAACGGCGAAGAGTTCAATGAATTGATCAACGAGGTTACCATAAATGAAACATACTTCTTTAGAGAATTTCCACAGCTGCAAGTCTTTGCAGAACACTGCTTGCCGGAATTGATCGAAAGAACAAACGTCAAATTCGTGAAAATCCTCTCTGCTGGTTGTTCCTCCGGTGAGGAACCTTACACGCTCTCGATCATCTGCCGCGAGATGCTTTACCCATCGTACCAATATCACATAATGGCTCTGGATATCGATGACAACGCTCTGAAAAAGGCAGCGGAAGGAATTTATGAAGAACGCTCGATAAAGGATGTACCGAAGGTATACCTAAGAAAATACTTCCAGACGATTGAACGTGGTTACCGAGTGATCGATGAGGTGAGAAAATTCGTCAGTTTCTACAAAATCAATCTTTTCGACGACAAACAATTGCTCAGTTTTGGCAAGGATTTCGATTTTGTCTTCTGTAGAAATGTCTTGATCTATTTTTCAGATGAATCTCGAAGAAAAGTCGTCAACACATTTTACCTCATGATGAAGCCCGGGGCATACATCTTCTTGGGACACTCTGAGTCACTCAGTAGGATAACGACGCTTTTTGAACTGAAGAGAATGGGAAATGGTTTAGTCTACCAAAAGCCGTTGGAGAGGTGAAATAATGGCGAAGATACTCATCGTCGACGATTCGAAAATGACCAGGGATTTTCATGCCTATGTCTTGAGATCGGCTGACTATGAAGTGCTGGAAGCCTTCGATGGGGCAGATGCCATTGAAAAGTTGTACAGAGAACCTAATCTGGCGTGCATACTAACCGATATTAACATGCCCGTCATGGACGGCTTGACAATGCTTAGAAAGATAAGATCGATCCCAGAGTTTTCAAAGCTCCCAGTGATAGTGATAACAACGATCGATAGACCAGAAGAGAAGATGCAGGCGCTCCAAGCAGGAGCCAATTTCTACCTTGTGAAGCCAGTTAAGCCCTCTGTCCTCATTGCGAGTATTCAGATGTTGCTCAAGGGACGGTGATGCGATGAAGTTCAAACCCGAAGAGATCGATATCCTCAGGGGCATGCTTGAAGAATCAACGGAACTTCTGAAGGATCTGGAACAGAAAATACTTCTGTTGGAACAGAACCAAAGCAAAGAAGCCGTCAACGATGTTTTTAGAGTCTTTCACTCCATCAAAGGCTTGGCGGGTTTTGCAAATGTATCGATCATAGTTGAGGTTTCACACGCCCTCGAGTCTGTGCTGAAGAAGATCAGAGATGAAGGTGCTCCAATCAAGCCTAAATTGATTGACCTGCTACTGGATGGCGGTGATCTGTGCAAATTCGTTCTTCAAAAAATCTCCACATCGCTGGAGAGCTACTCTGGAGGGGATCTCGAGGTGCAGCTCGAAGACCTTGGTGAGAAAGAGCTCATTGAACAAGCCAAGGCTTACTTCGAACGAGAACAAGAACCGAGAACGGATGAAAAGAAGATCGAGGTCCTGCCAGACGGCTTTGAAAGGGAGGCTTTCTCTGATTTTCTCGACGAACTGGATGAGAACATCACGGAGATAGAGAACAACCTGGTTGAATTCGAAAAACATGAAGATCCAACCTTACTCAATGCAATTATGAGGGGGGCGCACAGCATCAAGGGCGGTGCGCGTTTGCTACTCTCGATCACCGGTGGTTCGAAAGATTCAGACAGTGTGAAATACATAGAGAAGATATCCCACAAAATTGAGGATGCGTTGCAGAAAGCTCTGCAAAAGTCAACAGAAGTCGACCTTCACATGATCTTCAGAGGTTTAGATCTCATCAAGATGCTTGATGATTGTCTGAAAAAAGGTGCAACACCGGATGAAAAGGAGTTGCAGAGTTTTCTTTCAGACACGTCATTCGTTGGAGAGAATGAGGTAAAAACTGAAGAAGTGGCTCCCCTTGCTTCTCACGAAGCCTTCTTCAACGTTGCATCTCAGTTGATAGAATTCGTTGAATTTCTTATCTCAGACAGCTCAGCCGACAGATCAGAACTCGCACGCATAGCCGAACCACTCAAAGCTGGTCTGGAGATCATTGGACATCCAGAAAAAATAGAGATGATTGACAGAATTGTCAAGGCTGGTGAATCTGGAAACATTGAAGAGCTTAGAAAACTGAGCGAAGAATTCTTGTCTTGGCTCAACGGTAAGGAAGAAAGCATCAAATCAGTGCCACAGACTGTTAGCGCGCAGCAAACAACTGAAAGACAGGTCTCCCAAACTGTGAGGGTCAAGAAAACCAAACTCGACACCTTGGTGAATTTGGTTGGAGAACTGATCACTCTGAAGAACACTGTGAAGTACTTGACGAATGAGATCATTTCGAGACTTCCACAGATGCAATCGGAACTCAAAAGTGTGGCACTCAAACTCGAGAGATTATCGTACGATTTTCAGTCTTGCACGATGTCGCTTCGAATGACGCCGATTGGCGAGCTCTTTCAAAGGTACAACAGGACTGTTCGTGACCTTGCCAAGTCCTTGGGAAAGAAAGTCGTGTTGATCACCGAGGGAGAGGAAGTCGAGCTCGACCGTTCCATTCTCGAACTTCTGAGCGATCCTTTGACACATCTGGTTAGAAACGCCATAGACCATGGTATCGAAGAACCAGATCAAAGAAAAAAGATCGGAAAACCTGAACAAGGAACGCTCACACTCAGGGCATACTACAGGGGTAACTTCGTTTTTGTTGAGGTTCAAGACGATGGACGCGGTATCGATGCCGAGAAAGTGAGGATCAAGGCGATCGAGAGAGAGCTCGCACCGCAAGAACAGATCTTACAAATGTCTGAAGAAGAGGTAATTCAATTCATCTTCTATCCTGGTTTCTCAACAGCTGAAAAGGTTTCCAACCTCTCTGGTAGAGGCGTTGGTATGGATGTCGTGAAGACAAACGTCGAGAGCATCGGTGGAAAAGTACTGGTGAAAAGCGAACCAGGAAAGGGCACGACGGTCACCATGATGATTCCACTGTCCCTGATGGCTGTCAAGGGATTGCTGGTGCGGATCGGTACGGATCGTTACGTGATACCCACTGAATTGGTGAAGGAAGCCTTGAAAGTACCTGCTAAATCGCTGTATAAATACAAAGACATGCTCTTCACACAAATACGTGGTGAGATAGTTCCCGTCTTTTTCACCGAACAGTTATTGACACAATCAGATTTGAAGATCAGTGAAAAGCGATTTAACTTTGACCTGATACCACTGATCGTAGTGCAAGACCAAGAAGCTCCATTTGCGATTATAGTGGACAGTTTCATTGAAGAGGGAGATTATCTGGTCAAGAGTGTACCGGAGATGGTGCGAAGCAATGGTTTGGTGAGTGGAGCGACCGTTATGGGCGATGGTTCCATTGTTCTGATTCTTGATCTTTCCAAACTAATCAGGTGAAGGAGGAGTTGGCATGGAAAGGAAAAAGTTGGAAATGCCAGAAACAGAGGCAAAAACTGACAAAAAGGCGCAGGGAACAGGAATCAAGCTGAAGGAAGACGAAGAAGAATTGAAAATTCGCAGAGAAGAAGCAAAAAAACGTGCCCTTGAACGAGCCAAAGCAAAGACGATGGCAAAACGTCAGGCGCTTGCCGAGCGAATCGCAGGCGCTTCGGAACAATTGCTCTCCGGTGTCGAGCAAGCTTCTGCGGCAGCAGAAGAACTTTCTAAAGCCGTCGAGCAAATTGCAGCGGGTGCTGAGGAATCTTCGAGTGCTGCGGACGAAACAAGAACAGCTGTCAATCAGATCTCAGTGAGCGCCACACGCATACAAGAGACGGTCAAAGAGATGGCTGCAGACACCACCAACGCACGCCAAGGAGTCCAGGTCATGGCCGAAAGCGTCCAAGGTCTTGTAGAATCAGTCGAACAAAGTGCTGCGAAGACTGAAGAATCAGCGAAATTGATAGAAAAACTCGAAGAAGAATCAAACAAAGTTGGACAGATAGTGAAAACTGTGGTCATGATCGCGGATCAAACGAATCTGCTCGCTTTGAACGCCGCGATAGAAGCCGCAAGGGCTGGTGAACATGGAAGTGGCTTTGCCGTCGTCGCAGATGAAGTGAGAGGGTTAGCGGAGGTATCCGAGAGGTCTGCCAGAGAGATCACCAACGTTGTGGAAGAGATATCCAAGGCTGTCAAGCAAACGGTGAACGATATACAAAGGATTGTCGAAGAATCAAGAGAACAATCACAGCTTGGAGCAGAGATCACAACGGAACTTCAGAACATAGCCAACAAGTTCAATGAATTAGTCCAGCACATGCTCAAGATACAAACAGACATGGACGAGGTGGCAAGAATTGCGAAAGAACTGCTGGCATCCTCCGAACAAGTCGCGAGTGGTTCCGAGCAGATAAGTTCAGCTGCCGTTGAATCTTCCAAAGCGGTCGAACAGCAGGTTAAAGCTTTCGACGAGATCAAAACTGCAACGCAGGAGTTAGTTGAAATCGCAGAAGAGCTGAAAACCTCTACAGATACAGCAAAATCTGCCGAAACCGTTGCAGCAGCGGCAGAACAGCTGTCTTCGAACATCGAAGAGCTGTCTTCAGCCTCACAACAGATCAACTCTGGCATCGAGCAGTTGAGTAAAGGCGCGCAGTTGCTGTCCGAAGCGACAGAAAAAGGTGTAGAAATAGTTTCAGACCTCTCCAAGAAAGTCAGCGACCTCCAAAGCCTTGTTAACTCCGATCTAAAAAACCTGGAAAACCTCATACAAATTGTGGCAGAAAACAGAGCAAAGATCGAGAAACTCATATCAAACATTGGGCAAGCCTCACAGAGATACGCTGACGCGGCAAGAAACGTGGTGGATCTCGAAAACAGATCGATAAAGATTACAAAAACGGTTGACACAATCGACAAGGTCACGATCCAGACAAACATGCTCGCGGTGAACGGCTTCATAGAAGCGGCGAGGGCTGGTGAGTACGGCAAAGGCTTCGCTGTCGTTGCCAACGATATAAGAAACCTAGCAAATGAGTCTGGTTCCAACGCAGAGCAGATCAAGGATCTTGTCAGCAACATGCAGTATCAGGTGAGATCAGTCTCTGCTGACATCTCTGAATCAGCGAAATCAGCGGCAAATGAAGTTAACAGAGCCAAGGAAACCACAAAACTGGTCGACCAGGTTCGTCACACCTTGGATAAACTGCTCAACTCATTTAAGGATATAACTAAGGAAATCGACCAAATAGCCGCAGCGATAGAGGAAACACAAAAGGCAATCGAACAGATCAACACAGCCGCACAAGAATCTGCATCGGCAATCGAAGAAGCCGCGAAAGGAGCGAGTGAACAAGCCAAGGGAGTTGAAGAACTCGCAAAGGCAATAGAAGAGATAGCTGCTATCGCAGATGAACTACAGACAGAAGTGGGGGTGTAATCTATGACCACCACTGTTGTCACGGATCAATATGTCACCTTCGTTGTTGGCAGCGAAAAATATGCGGTGCCTGTTTCTGAGGTGAGAGAAATCATACGCGTGTCCAAGATCACAAGAGTGCCTCTGGCAGCCGAACACGTTGAAGGGGTGATGAACCTTCGAGGTGAGGTCTTACCGATAATAAACCTGAGAAAATTGCTCAACCTTCCCACACAAGATATCACTTCTTCAAAGGTGATGATCCTGTCATACGAAGGAAGGATGGCTGGAATCATCGTGGATAGGACGGCGCAGGTTATAAGAGCGTCACAAGAAGATCAGCAAGACTCTTCAACTCAGAGCCGTTTCGTTTCCAAGGTGATACGTTCAGGAGAAGAGTTGTACTTGCTGCTCAACGTGGAGGATCTCTTCGAAAAACAGGTGTCGTCGAGCCAAACAAGGGCGGCTGAAATAAATCAGAGATCAACTGAAGAGACCAAAGCTGTGAGTGCTGATAATATTCAAATGATCACCTTTGAGTTGGCTGGAGGTATCTACGCTTTCAAGATAGAAGGAGTTCAAGAGATCATAAGGTACGTCGAACCAATACAGGTACCGGGTGCGCCCCAATACATCAAAGGATTGATTGAACTGAGGAAGAATGTTTTATCCATAGTTGACCTGAGAAGGTTGCTGGAGCTTCCACCAGCAGAAGCTGACGAATTCACCAAAGTGATTGTTCTCAGGATTCAGAACTCTCTGGTTGGAGTCATCGTGGATAGAATTCGTGGGGTACTCAGAACCGAACGATCACGCCTGTTGCCGCCACCAACGGTCAGTGACCAGAGCCATAAAGAGCTGATTGGTGTTGTACACAACGACAACGAGATGATAATGGTTCTGGACCACACCGTCTTTTTGCCGGAGCAAGCCGCCACGCTCAGTGAAGTTAAAACGGATGAAGCGAGTGAGAAAACATCGGCGGAAGAAGAAAAGCAGTACGTCATATTCACCATCTGTGAAGAAGAGTACGGCGTGCAAATTGAGGAAATAAGAGAAATAAACAGGCTCACATCCTTAGCGAAGGTACCCAGAGCGCCAGAATACATCGAGGGATTAATGAACTTACGTGGCGAGGTGGTACCCGTCATAAACCTCAGAAAGAAATTCAACCTCCCGACAGCGAAGGAGAACGAAATGTCGATCCGCGTAATAGTGAGCGAGATGGCTGGCAGGAAAACCGCTTTCATCGTTGATTCGGTAGTTGGAGTGGAAAGCATACCAACAAAAGCCATAACATCGATGCCTGAAGATATTGCGCTCGGCGAGTCATCGAGGTTTGTCCCTCAAGTTGCACGCATCGACAGTAGAGTGGTTTTGTTGCTGGACTTGACAAAGATACTGACTGAGCAAGAGAAAGAGATCGTTGAAGAGACTGTCGAGAAAAGCTCGAAGACAGAAGGACAATCAAAGAAGCTCAAACGAGCCAAATGAGGTGATTCTTCTGAAGAAGATAGCTGTCTTGGTAGTGGACGATTCTGCGTTGATGAGAAAGACCTTGAAGACATTGATAGAATCTGATCCGTCCCTGGAGGTGATCGACACTGCCAGGGACGGTGAAGATGCCGTAGAAAAGGCTCGAAGACTCCATCCAGACGTGATAACGATGGACGTCAACATGCCGAAGATGGATGGGCTCACGGCATTGCAGATAATCGTTGAAGAACAGATTGCCCCAGTCGTAGTTGTCTCTTCATTAACCCAAGAAGGCTCTGTTACAGCATTCGAAGCACTCGAGCTTGGAGCTTTTGACTACGTTCCAAAACCTGGTGGAACGGTCTCGTTAAACATGTCAGTCGTACGAGATGAGTTGGTATCCAAGATAAAGGAAGCGTACAAGGCATCAACGAACTCCAGAGTCATGAGAAGGCTTGCAAAGAGTAGAACTCTTGTGAGCGTTGATCTGGCAAGAAAAACAAAGAAAGTTTTGCCTGCAGAGACGGATTATTACGCTGTCGCAATAGGAATATCAACCGGTGGACCAAAAACAATTTACGATGTACTGCCGAATCTGCCAGAAAATCTGAATGCAGCCGTTTTTCTCGTGCAACATATGCCTCCTAATTTCACCAATCAGTATGCACAAAGGTTAGATCAGTACTGCGCTTTAAAGGTGGTTGAGGCATCAGATGGAATGGAAATCACACCGGGCGTGGTGTATGTGGGTAAAGGTGGATATCACCTAAAGGTTCGCAAGGGGGACAAAGGGCTTAAGATCTGGCTGTCTAAGATTCCAAAGCATATGTTCATGCCATCTGCAGATGTCATGATGGAGTCCGTTTTGGAACACTTTGGCTCTAAGACAGTCGGTGTCCTCATGACGGGCATGGGTGATGATGGTGCCAACGCGATGGTAAAAATAAAGCAGGCAGGAGGTTACACCATAGCGGAATCTGAGGAAACCGCGATAGTCTTTGGCATGCCAGCCGAGGCTATTAACCGAGGAGGGGCATCTGTAGTTCTGCCTTCCTACGAGATAGCACAGCAGATAATTAAAAAGGTGGGGGTGAGGTGAGATGAGCAAAAAGGTCCTCGTTGTGGACGATTCACCTCTGGTAAGGAATTTGATTAAGAAGGCGTTGGCTCAGAGCAGTGATTTCTCTGTCGTTGGTGAAGCGTCAAACGGCAAAGAAGCTGTCGAGCTTGCTCAGAAACTCAATCCAGACATAATCACCATGGATGTCACAATGCCTGTGATGGACGGGCTCGAGGCAGCTAAAGCTGTTTTAAGCAAAGACAAAAATGTGAAGGTGCTTCTGCTCAGTGCAATGGGAGATGAAGATCTGCTTTCTCAGGCTGCGAAAATCGGCATTAGACACGCTTTGCAAAAACCTTTTAAAGCCGAACAGCTGATCGACGCACTAAAGAAATTGTTGGAGGAATGAACATGGATAAGAACACCGAAATACAGGTAATACAAAGTTTCATAAGGTCAATGTGTAACGTCTTTTCGACGCTGACAGAGAAGAAACTTGTACCCAGAGGTGTTGAACAATCAGACACGCTGGTTGTAAAGGTCTCTGGTGTTGTAGTCATTGTAAGTTTCTCTGGCTTATTCTCCGGGAGGTTGCTCGTGTCAATGCCAAAGGAACTCACTGGCATAATCTACAAAGGTCTCGGAGGAGAAAACCCTTCTGACGATGATCTGTTGCTCGCGGCAAATGAATTCGGCAATATGGTGGCAGGCAATGCAGTCACAGAGATAAACAACATTATCAAAGGTGCGAATATCAGACTGTCGCCTCCCAGTTCCTTTATCGGAGACGATCTTGTTTTTTTCAACTTCAAGATGAGTGCGCACAACATCCTTTTGGATGCAGAAAATCTAACAATTAGATTGAATGTTGCACTGAGGGAGGAGAAGTGATGATACAGGAATTGGCAGGAATAACCCAGGGAGTGCTCGCTACTTTTGGTGTGCAAATAGACGACGTGAAGTTTCTGAAAGAACCCATGCACAAAACATCTACGCCCCTGTGTGTCATTGTAGGTATTGTTGGCAAAGACGGTGAGAGAAAAGGTGTTTTCAGCTTTGAGTATCAGCAGTCCTTCGCGAAAAACGTCTTGCAAGCTATGCTTGGCGGTTATGAGGTAGATCTCTTTTCGGAGATGGGAATCAGTGCACTCTTGGAGCTGTCAAACATGCTCGGCGGAAACATGCTCGGTGTAGTTGCACCACAAGCGGTGACCACGCCGCCTACCGCCGTTTTTGGACAGAACATGAAAACGTTGTTGAACGTACTTGAATGTTACAAGATGGTATTCATCATGCAGAATTCATCGTTCTCAATAGGAATCAGCATTGTGTGAAGGAGTGAAGTGATGAATTTCTCCATTCTGATTGCCGAAGATGATGAATTTCAAAGAAAGTATATGATCAACGCCTTGACGAATGAGGGTTTCTCAGCTGTTGGGAAAGAAAACGGCGAAGAAGCCTTGAAAACCTTCAGCGCGAATCCCGCAAAATATAGAATCCTCTTGGTCGATTTGAGAATGCCAGTGATGGATGGTTTCGAGCTGATAAGACGTATCAGGAATGATTACACCGAGGTTTATCCGTACATTTTCGTGGTGACGTCACTGGACAGCGAAGATGATGTCCTAAGAGCTTTAGAACTCGGTGCAGACGAGGTGCTGATAAAACCTGTAAGTCCTAAGAGACTTTATGCTTCGGTTGTATCGGGCCTTCAAAAGCTGAAAATGCTCACCTTAGATGTGCTGATAAAGTCTTTTGTAAGACTGATGAATATCAGAGACAAATACACTGGCAATCATGCAGAGAACGTGAGATTAATTGCAACTTTGCTTGCACGAGTTTATTGTGAAGAAGCGGATATAAACGATAATTTTGTTGACGAAATAGGTACTGCTGCACTTCTGCACGATGTGGGCAAGATACTCATACCTGAAGAGATTCTTCGAAAGCCAACTTCGTTGACGGTTCAGGAGTACGAGTTAGTCAAAACTCACACAACAAACGGTTCTGAGATCCTTCGTGAATCGCTCGCGACACATCCGGAAAACACCACAATAAAGACTTGCTACGAAGTCATCAGATACCACCATGAACAATGGAACGGTAAGGGATATCCAGAAGGTCTGTCGGGGGAGGAAATACCAATCTCAGCAAGAATTGTGAAGGTTGCAGATGTCTTCGATGCACTGACTTCAGAAAGATACTACAGAAAGGCTCATTCTCCTGAGGAAGCACTCGAAATAATGAAAGCTCAGAACGACCATTTTGACCCAAAGATATTCGAGATCTTCCTTGAACACCAAAGGTTCTTCGCTTCTGTTGTCAAATCCAAAGTAGCTCTAATTAAGGATTAATCCTTAAAAGAAATACTACAAACTGACCGAAAGATTAGACCTATGCCAATGTACAGTCGAAGTTTTTACCAAGATCTTGGTTGGCGCCTTCCGCTATATAATATACGGAGTTACAGAAACTTAAGAAGTTGTGTAACCACTCTTTTGGTGATTTTCTTCGCCTAATTCTTGTCAAAAACTGCCAGCTGAAGGGAAATTTGTCGAGCCATGCTCTGGAAATTGCCGTTTCATCTGCTCTTTAGAAGACTGTTCCAACACTGTATCAAGTTGCTTACACTCATTGAAAAACAAACAAGGTGGGCTTAACCCACCTTGCTTTGACCACATTGATCTTCAACCAGGTATACCGTAAAGATAGGTTGCATAGAACCCAAATGGTATTCCATCCCACCAAGTTATGCCAGCCATAGCTCTTTTTTGCGGATTTTTGATAGTCTGAGTGAAGATATAGCCGTCAAATCTTTGATCATCTTGAGTATTGCTGGGCGTGTTTGCAAAATCAACTAAAAAGACTATTCGATGTCCAAGGTTGCTGTTCTTTCCCGTGTAACCTGGTCCTGTCATTCCAAGAACCGAGTCTTGTGGATTGCGCAATATCACGTAAGTTAAGTTGTACCTTTTCCCGTCAGAGGTCTTGATGTAGCCATTTCCTTTGAGCTCCAAAACGAGTTCTCCTTCCCAGCCATCCCAGTAGATCTTCCAAACTGAACCATAAGCTCCAATGATATCTGCTTGACTCATCGAAGTTGACAACAGTGGAGTAAACGGAATATGGGGTGTTACCTGTCCCAGTTGTGCCAAAACCAAAGTACTCAACAAAACCATTACTACGCAGAAGATCACCTTAAGCATGCCTATCCCTCCTTTGAATGGATAACCAATTATATCTGCCAACTTATTAAAAAGACATTAGAAGTGAACTACCCATGACTAAAGTCGCGGGCTTCCTGCTTCATCGACCGAGCTTGCTGCTGAAAAGATAAACTTTGACTTTTCAGCAGTAGAGACCCAATCTCCACAGGCATTGCCATTAGGCTCGGAT